>Oklahoma_p2__coassemble_2197_pt1 | contig 9854 bp, 6 predicted proteins | sample Oklahoma_p2__metabat2_low_PE_045 | metagenome-assembled genome bin Oklahoma_p2 | reverse complement strand
GAAATTGCGTGCATCCTTCCCACCATAGCAGACCAATTCGCCCTGTCTCTCGTAAATGGGATACTGTCTGTTTTTCCGGAAGAGAACTACATCTGCCATATTTTCCAGAGCAGGACTCCTGAAACGGAAAATTATCTGCTGCAGCTTTGTCTTGATACAAACATTTCCGGGCTCCTCCTTTTTCCCCGCGACCAGCCTTTTTTCAGCGACCAGCTCATGCTCATGCAGCTCAAAAAATACCCGCTCGTACTGCTCGACCGTTATTTGCCCCGTCTCAATACCAGCTATGTGATCGGAGACAATAAGACCGGCGGCGCAATGTGCCTTAAACATCTGCATGAACTCGGGCACCGCAGATTCTGCTTCGTTTCTTCCACCGGAAAAGACACTTTTTCCGTCAAGTACCGAATCGCCGGTGCTATGGAAGAGCTTGAATCCTGCGGTCTTTCCGAATCCGCCCTGCGCATTGTCGAATATCTTGATAAGAGGAAAAAATTCAGTCATTATCAGGAACTTTTCTCCCGCCTCATTCTTCAGGAAAAGATTACTGCATTCATCACTGCTGAATCCTCTACTTGTGCCTATTTATACGACCTGCTCTCTTCTCTAAATATAAGGATTCCTGAAGATGTGTCTCTTATCTCCTTTGATAAGCCGCTTGTAGCCAGCCAACGTCCGGACTTTTTTACACATATCGACCAATCCGAATATGTCATGGGACGCGAAGCCGGGCTTATCTTGAAGAAGCAGATCGAATCCAGCAATTTTCAGGTCTGCCAAAAAGTTATTTCTCCTCGTCTCGAAATCTGCCATTCGACCGGAAGACCACTGATTTAACTTTTTATAATATTTTTACAAAAAACCACCGGCAGATGCTCTCTGCCGATGGTTTTTTAATCCTTCTATATTTATCCTTACATTCTATCCGGCGCTTCAAAGCCCAGCACATCAATACATGCCTCCAGCACACGCTTTGTCAAAAGCAGCAGCGCTATCCATCCCGCCTGCTTCTTCTTATCCTCTTCTGCAAGAATTCTCGTCTCATGATAAAACTTGTTGAACGCATTTGCCAGATCATAAATATACGCACATACCTTATGAGGCGCAGTCTCTTCGCACGCGCTGTCCATCATTGCGTTAAAACCGCACAACTGACGCATCAGATCCTTCTCTGAAACGCCTGCCGGCTCACAGAACATCAAATCTTCAAGACTTCCGCCCTGTTCCTGATATTTTGCCAGAATAGATTTGATACGCACAATCGTATACAGGATATACGGACCGGTATCTCCTTCAAAGGAGGTAAAGCGATCGATATCAAAAATATAGTCCTTCGCTGCCTGATTGGAAAGATCGCCGTACTTGATTGCAGAAAGTCCGATTACCTGAGCAATCCGTCTTGCTTCTTCCTCTGAAAGTTCCTGTCTGCTCTCGCGCACCTTACGGTACATTTCCTCATTGATGTCGCGTATCAGGTATTCCAGACGCATCACGCCGCCTTCTCTTGTCTTGAACGGCTTTCCGTCCTTTCCGTTCATCGTGCCGAAGCCGATATGCTTTAATTCCGTCTCCGGCTTTACAAGCCCGGCTTTCTTTGCCACGCGGAATACCTGCACAAAATGCATCTCCTGACGCTTGTCCGTAAGATATATCAGGCTGTCCGCATGAAGATTCTCCATACGGTCTTCTATCGTTGCAAGGTCAGTGGTCGCATACAGCGCCGCCCCGTCCGATTTCAAGATAATGCAGGGAGGGATTTCCTTCGTATCCGTCTCTTCCTTTACGTCTACCACAAGAGCTCCCTGACTTTCATGGGCAAGACCGGACTCCTTCAGCTTCTGAACCAGTCCCGGAATAAACGGGTCTGCATCGGATTCTCCCTTCCACAGGTCAAATTCCACATTCAGATTACTGTAATTTTTCTTCAAATCTGTAACTGAAACCGCAATAATGTGATTCCACAGCGCCCGATATCCCCTGTCGCCGCTCTGTAAACGAAGGGTCGCTTCCAGAGCCGCTTCCTTATAAGCCGCGTCCTCCTTCGACTTCCCGCTGGCAGTCGGGTAAATCTCTTCCAGTTCCGCCACTGTAAAGGGAGCTTCCTCCGGATATTCTCCGGTAAAGTTCTCATCGAAATAGGGAAGCTCAGGTTTGCGCTCCTTTAACTCCGTGATGATGAGTCCCATCTGCAGACCCCAATCGCCCAGATGCACATCACCTATCACATGATGACCCTTATAACGGCAGATACGCTTAATGCTCTCTCCGATGACTGCAGAGCGCAGATGCCCTACGTGCAGGGGCTTCGCCACATTCGGTCCGCCATAATCCAGTACAATAGTCTTTACCTTCTCCGGCGCTTCCAGACCGAATCTCTCGGCCTTATCCATCTCCTCCACATAACTGCGGACAAAGCTGTCTTTTAATTTCAGATTCAAAAATCCCGGTGCAACTGCAGCCACCTCGGCAAATACCTCACTGTCTGCCAGCTTCTCCGCCACATCGTTCGCAATCATCAGCGGAGCCTTATGATATTTCTTTGCGCCCGCCATCGCGCCGTTACACTGATATTCACACAGGTCCGGGCGGTTTGACACCGTTACCCGTCCCAGCTCCTCTTCATAGCCCGCTTCTGCGAAGCCTTTTCCCATCTCCTCGGAGATCAGTTCCAAAAATTTCTTCATTTCGTACCTCCAGCCGTCCAAATGTATTCAAATTATACCGCATCTTTTCTGCTAAGGCAAGGGGATGCAAAGCCCTTTATGCCAAACCTCCCTCCATCTCTGCTGACCTCTATGGTTAATGCTCCCTCCTGCGCCGTTACATACCATGCGATTTTCCTTTCCTGCACACGGGAGAGCATTTCCCCGGCCGGATGTCCATAGGAATTGTCTTTTCCGCAGGATATCAGGACTGCCTTTGGTCTTACCGCATCCAGAAAACTCTCCTGCGTCGCGTTTTTACTCCCGTGATGCCCGGCGTCCAAAAGTGTGCTTCTCAGCGCGCTCCCGTAACGCCTTACCATCCATTCCTCGCCATCCTGTTCCAGGTCTCCTGTAAACATCATGGAAAATCCCCTGTATTCCATTCTTAGCGCCATCGAAAGTGCATTCCTATCCTCTTCTTTTTTTCCTATCGGCGGATGAAAACATGTCCATACTATCTCTCCCGATTCCATCCTGTTTCCCGCAGCCACATATTCCACCGGAACACCATATTTTTGGGCAAGCAAAAGCAATGCCTCCAGCGCCTTATCTTTCAGCTGCGTATCCGGTAAAAACATCCTTTTTACCGGTACATTCCCCATTTCCGCCCACTCTAATACCGCCTGTATCCCGTTAATATGGTCTGCATCCCAGTGGCTTACAAAAATTCCATCCACTCTTCGGACTCCCCTGTATTTCAGATAAGGGACAATCTGATATTTCCCGGTATCATTCTTGGACGTACTGCCGGCATCCAGTAAATATACTTCCCCGGAAGGCGCCTCCACACAGACGGATGCCCCCTGTCCCACGTCCAGCATCGTAATACGCATCCCTTCCGGAAGCCGTATCAAAAATATGCCCGTCAAAAAAACGGCACACAAAAGTCTCCATACGGGTTTCAGCTTTTTCCCCTTCCATAGCAAAACAGCTGCCCCTGCACCATACACGATCAGAGCTGCGGGCTGCGGCGCTCCGGTATGCAGCGTTGAAAACGGCAGTTTAAGCGCTGCGCTGCATATCCCTTCATAGCATCCCAAAATTCCTTTTACAGTCATGCCGATTACTGTCTCGACAGCCGAAAGCAGCGTCAAAAGCAACCGTACCGCCACTCCGTTCCCCAAAAACTGCGCCACCCTCCCCAGCACTCCTGCCGCAAGAAGTCCGAACAGACACGGCAGCAAAATCCCCATCAACGGAATGACTGCCAGATTTACCAAAACCGACCACGGACTCCACTCGTAATAATGTGCCAAAAGAAAGGGCAGCATAAAAAATGTTATCCCAAAGCTCGTTACCGCATTTTTCCAAAGCGCTGCCCCAAAACCGCACAGCCTTCCTTTGAAATCCTTTTTTCCCCTCCTCTGTCTCTTCCCCCTGTCATCCCAAAAGACAGGCGCAGCAGCCGCAACGCCCGCCACTGCGGCAAAGGAAAGCTGAAAACCTGCATCCATGATATTCTGTGGATTTCCCAGCAGAATGAATGCTCCCGCTATCGCCAATGACGTCGCCATATCTGTTGTCCTGCCCGCAGACCGTGCCGCCGCGAGCAAACAAAACATCACAAGCGCACGGCTGGTCGATACACTCATCCCGGTCATTTTTGCATAAACATACAAAAAGAGGGCAGAAACCGCCGCAGCGCTCCATAGGGCGGCATCTTCCCGCCGAATACTCCGTTTCCTCAGCTTCCCGTTTTGTTTCCAATGGTATAGCCATATCTTTCTGCACCGTCTCAATATCCGATACAAAATCCCGAAAATACCCATCCCTATCAAAGACAGATGCAGTCCCGAAATACTCAGCAGATGGCTGATGCCCGCCCCCGCATACAGTGACTTTACTTCTTCGTCCATTTCCCTTTTAATGCCCAACACCATTGCGGACGCCGTCGCCCCGTCTTTCCTGTCGAGAATATGCAAAAAATAAGCGTCCGCCCAGCGTCGAAACTGCGCTGCCGCTTCCTGAATTCTACTGTAAGACCGGCTTTCCTTCACAACCGTTACCTTCTGCATCGAAAACAGAAAGCCTTTTCTGCCATAATATGCCGCTGCATCAAACTCGCCCGGATTTGACGCCTTACGAAATGGCTTCAATACGCCTTCCACACATACCCGGCTGCCCGCCTTCGGCAACGTCTTTTCATTTTTTCCCGGATAACAAATGACTGTTTTTGAATCTTCTGAAAATTGTTCGATTTGAGATAAGTGAAAACAGGCCCCCTCCATCGAACCGTCAGGCGGTCCGTATGGCATGGAGACCGTTCCTGCCAGACGCAGCCATTCTCCTTCCCGATTTCCGTAATCCGGAAGGGGTCTTCCCGCCAGCCCTGCCATCGCCGTATGAACTGTCAGGAAGACCAGGAGCGCCGCACACAATGGTCTTCTGAATGAAACCTTTATTTTTCCTCCGTTCCGTACACCAGATCCAGATTCCGGTCAAATGCCGTAGAAAGCTGGACCTTCTCACGAAATACCACGTCTGTCCTGCCTCCCACCGCTATCTGCACACGGTTTATGTTCGGCAGCTCCGCCAAAGAATTGACAATTGCATAAATTTCTGTCTCAGCCGTCACATTTCCTATCTGAGTCAGCGCATTCTCATCAAGGTTGACATAACACACTCCGTCCTTGACAGTCACGCCAAGCACCTTCGCAGCAGAACTGATAACCGGATATGCTTCCCCATCCTCTTCGGAAGGACCCGCTATAAGCTGCTCCAGCACCAGTTTTTCCATGGAGATATTGCTGCTGTAAACGATGGGCTGAGAAGTCACCTCCACGAGCCGTTCCCCCGTCTCATCTGCAAAATAGAGCTTCAGCCGCGTCTTTTCATAAGCGTTTATCTCCCTGCCTGCATTGTCAATGAACATCTCCGGCGTCATGGGGCCCACGACACCGCCCAGGCTGTCCGTCAGAGTCTCTCCGCCTACCGTGAACAAAACGTTGTCTATCCCATTAATCTGGGTCAGTGTCCGCACGATCGCCGCACGGGTGAGCACCTCCGTTGATGCCGGAAGTTTTTTGTATTCCGTACTCAGATCCAGCACAAGCTGGGCATCCTTTATCTCCCAGCTTTTAACCGAAAAGCCTTTTACCGTCGTCCGCAGAGAAAGTTCCACCGGATTTTCCCCAAGGTTCTCCAGTGTATTTTCAGTCTGTTCCTCCAGCGTATCCCCTTCCAGCGGCTTTTCCACCGCCGTTATCTTGGTTTCCTCTTTGTTGATATAATAAACAGAAACCGTCTCCCCTGTTTCCTCCGGCTCCTGTCCGCAGCCCGTCAGGATGGACAGGCACAGTGCTGCACAAAAGACTGCCGCACGGCAGGCACGCAGACAACAGCGTCCTATTCTGTTACGCTTCATGTCCTCTCCTCCTATTTGATGTAGGTCAATGGTATCTTTACGGTAAAGCAGGTTCCCTGTCCTTCCACGCTGCTGACCTTGATAGAGCCCCGATGCAGCAGCACCGCATTCCTCGTTATCGCAAGTCCAAGACCTGTCCCTCCTATTTCTCTCGAACGGGACTTGTCCACCCGGAAAAATCTTTCATAGATATGTTCATAATCCTCCTCAGGGATACCAATACCGGAATCCGAAATCTCCACGGTAAAAAATTGATGATCTGCGTCCAAAAGTACCTTGACCCAGCCGTGCTCCCTATTGTATTTTATCGCGTTCTCCACCAGATTCGTAAATATCTGCGACATCTTTACTTCATCCACCTCGGCTGTCACCGGACGGATGCTTTCCAGCACGACCTCGATGTCCCTCTTGCGCGCGATCGGACGGAGCCGCTTTAACATCGTCTCCAGAAGACTGTTGATATCCACCGTGGAAATGTTCATAACGCCCTCGGTCTTATCCATTTTAACAAGTGAAAGAAGGTCGTTTATTATCTTATTCTCCCGTTCGATCTCCTCCGTGATATCCGCCATGAATTCGCGATACAGCTCCACCGGCGCATCCGGCTGCTGGTTTAAGGAATCCGCAAGCACTTTCACGGATGTCATGGGAGTCTTTAATTCATGGGAGACATTGGATACAAACTCCTGACGGGAATCGTTGATCACCTTCATACGCCCCAAAAGCTGGTTGAACGCATCCACAATATGCTCTGTTTCCAGATAATCAGGCACTGAAACAGGCTCGTCCGTAAATCCGTCCTTAACCTCGCTTATCGCCTGCGTCACCCTTTTGAACGGCTTTAATAAAATATGAGAGAAGAAAAATACAATTCCCACGATGACAATTGCCATCACGATTTCCAAAATAAGCGCCTTGCGGCTTAAAATATCCATCGTTGATAAAATGCTGTCGGTAGAGGCGCTCGCCAATATCACACCGCGCACTCTTGAAATCTCATTGCCGTCGCCGTCTGTCTTTTCCACGATAGGAACCGTTGTCTCTATATACCCGTTCTTTTTATCATAGCGTACCGCGCTCTCTCCTTTGAAGCATTTTATCACTTCTTCGGATATTATCGTCTTTCCTTCGCTTATGCCGTAGGTATCTTTGACAATGCGGAAATTCCCGTTGATGATGAGCACCCGTCCGTCATACAGATTAGACATCTGCTCCAACTCCGCGTTCACGATCTCTGACGTATTATCCTGAAGATAATTATAGTTAAGCAGATGATCTGCTATTATCCTGTACTGGGAAGTAACGTCGGATGCCCGAAGTCCTACCGCACGCTCTTCATAATTTTCCAGGATACCCACCCGCATGATATTGCTCGGTACAATACCGATTATCAGCATCAGCACAAAAATATATGCCTTCATGCTGCGCAGTATCGGAATCTTATAAAGAATTTTTTTGAAAAAAACGTCACGCATGGAAAAAATACCCCACGCCCCATTTTGTATGGACGTATCTGGGCTCGCTGGGATTAGTCTCTATTTTTTCGCGCAGCCGGCGGATATGAACATCCACCGTTCTCGCATCTCCCGGGTAATCCTCTCCCCAGATAATATTCAAAAGCTTTTCACGACTATAGACTTTATTGGGATTCCGAACGAGCAGCTCCAGAACGTCAAACTCCTTTGCCGTCAGATTCACCTCGCGTCCCGCGATGCTGACGCGGCGGCTGTCACAGTCCATCCGCATATCCCCGCTTTCCAGCACATTTTCCTGTGCCTTCGGCGTTTCTCTCGCTGTTGTCCGGCGCATGATAGCCTTTATCCTCGCCTTTACCTCCAGAATATTAAACGGCTTTGTGATATAATCATCCGCGCCGTACTCCAGGCCCATTATCTTGTCCATATCATCGCTCTTGGCTGTGAGCATGACGATCGGAACATTGGAAAATTCGCGTATCTGCTGACAGACCTCTGTCCCGCTCAGCTTAGGCAGCATAATATCCAGCAAAATAATATCAAACTGCTGTTCCTTTGCATAATTGAGCGCTTCTTCCCCGTCATAGGCACAGGTCACTTCCATGCCGTCCTGTTCCAGACTGAATCTGATTCCTTTCACTATCAGCTTCTCGTCATCCACAACCAAAACTTTTCTTCCCATTTCTTCTCCCATTCCGCCTTCCGGCATCCCTTATACTGTTATCTTATCTTTTATCTTTTCAAAAGCGCCTTTCTTGATACCGCTTATCTTCATGATGTCCTCTATCCTCTGAAAACCGCCGTTTTTGCTGCGCCATTCCAGGATATCGTCCGCGCGGCTCTCCCCTATGCCCGGCAGCGTCATCAGCGCCGCCTTATCCGCGGTATTCAGGTTGACGAGCCCTGCACCCGTTCCCGACACTGCCGCAGAAGCGCCGTCAATCCGTCCTGTCTGCCGGATTCCCGATGCTTTTTCCGCCTCAAGGCTTTCCTGTTTTGTCATGATATATATCTGACAGCCATCTGTCACCGGCTCCGCCAGATTACAGCTGTCCTGAGCCGCCTCCGGCAAAAAACCGCCTCCGGCATTTACCGCATCCATCACCCGGCTGCCCTGCTCCAGCTCATATACGCCCGGAGCCTTTACCGCGCCGCAAATATGGACAATGACCGGCTCAGCTTCCGATGACTCCTCTGCCGTCAATGACCCCTCTGCTCCCGGCAGCTTCTCTCCCCCGGCATCCTCTGGTACAAAAGCTTCCGTACCTTCAAAATCTCCTGCGTCCCCGAACGCTTCTGTGCTCTCCATACTGCCTGCTGCCGACGTAAACAGGGTTTCCCCGTCCTTTCCGCAGCCCTGCAAAAAAACAGTAACAAACAAAAGCACCAAAAACAGGGCTGTTCCGGGCGCTTTTCTTATTAAATGAAATATCGGCATTTTTTATCTCCTTTTCAGTTGTTTTTGAAAAGGACCCCATATCACACCGCATAGGATTATTGTATGCTACAACCTGGATTTTGACAAGCGGAAATATTAAACGGTCAGGGAAACACTCACCCTGACCGTTATCTTAAAACCATCATATCCAAATCCACTCCGGCAGATTCCATCTCAAAACCCGCCGGGCTGTCTCACTTTTCATACAGCCGACGTACCTCTTCCCTCGTCACATGTGCATAAACAGGGTTTTTCACGACCGCCTCATACAATTTTTCAAAACCATAAACAGGTTTCAGCGTCTGTACCAATGCCTCCAGCCCCTGCTCAATACCGCGTTCCAGCCCCTGCTCGATTCCGCGCTCTATCGCTTTCTTTTCAACATATCCTGACAGATTGCACATAAGGTCTACCTCCTTCCCTAATCCGTCTTCCATTTTCATATCATACTTTTCCGCCAGCTGTTTTTTCTTATCCTGTGCCGCAATATCCGGTGACAGCAATACATTCAGCATTCCCGTCAGCTCATTCGAGGATTTCTCCCTGTCGCACAGACCTATCACGATAACGGAAAGCTTATCATATGCGCTCTTTATATCCGGGAAGCCCGGGATGATGTCCCGTTTTTCCATCCTGTATTCCGCGATGGCATTTCCGATTTTTCCCGGAACATTCATACATATCCAGATGGAATACACCTTCTTGATATCGTCATACTCCGCATTGACAAATTCCGTCCCCATCTGTGACGAAATCATTCTGGCACAATAAAACACTCCTCTCGTCGGTATCTGATAGCCCGGATAATAATCCTTCTGCGCCTCCACGTTTATGATAAGCCGTATCCTCTCTCCCTTTCCCGGCATGCAGAA
>Oklahoma_p2__coassemble_1141_pt1 | contig 17388 bp, 8 predicted proteins | sample Oklahoma_p2__metabat2_low_PE_045 | metagenome-assembled genome bin Oklahoma_p2 | reverse complement strand
TTTATTCTGCGTCGATGGTCTTTCCTTCTTTTACGACACAGATATTTGTCTTACCGGTATTTATTTCAATTTCGTTGCCGTTGTCGTCATAGAACTTGGTCGGCGCGAAGTCGCCTTCCTTTTTCCATGTTACATGGATGCCCTTGCCGTTTGTGAAGTAGTAGCCGTCCTTTGTGGTATCGTGGCACTGGAAGGACAGATAGCCTTTTTCGTCTCTCGTCTCATAGTGTGCGAACTGTACAAGGACGTTTTTGAATGCGAGCTGGGTATTGGTTGCGCCGTCCATGTGTTTCGGATCGCCCTTCTGCATACCCTGGAAACGGTAGTAAAGTCCGTCTTCCTCGTTGTACTCAAAATAGGTCTTGGTGATCGGGTATGCGCCGGATAAGTCGATCTTCTTTGCAGGAATCGCATCGCTGTACTGTTCCAGTGTGTTGGGTTTGCTTTCCGGAGCAAATTTGAAATGATTCTTCTGGTAGTTTTCCGTGTAAGTCTCGGAGTATTTCAGAGCATCTACCGCTTTTGCAATGCGGTCGCCGCTTGTATAGGCATTATGAGGAGCCTTGCGATCGTTGGAACGGAAAAATGCGCCGTCATAAAGACCTTTGGTCTGGGATTTATCGCTTGCCAGAACTGCGCCGGTAATGTTGTTTACATAAGGTTTATTTATAATGTCAAGGATGTAGAAAGGACCGCCGATATGGGTATAAATCGCATCCCATTCAGTTGCCCAGTATACATAATAGTCACGGCAGCTTCTGATATTGCCGATCTTGTCCAGATTTTTCCAGTCTTTAAAAACAGCCATCAGACGGGTCATGTTGCCTTCTACGCTGCATTCATAAAGAATGTCCGCATTGGAAAGGTTGTAATGGGGGAGGGCAGCGTTTTCATTGGGGATCATCACAGCGATCGGACGCTGATTTTCGATGTCGCCGCTGATCCACTCATGTGTCAGATCGCTTCTTACCATGCCTTCTTCCGGGGGAAGGTCTTCATTGACGGTTTCCGTCTCGGTTTCAGTTTCGGCTTCAGTGGGAGCGACAGTGCTCTCGACCACGTTGTCAACCGGAACGGTTTCGACAGTATCCTCTTTGCTTCCGCAGCCAAACAGCATTGTCGCGCATGTCAGACCGGTTAAAAGAAATACGGCCAGTTTTTTCATGATAGTTCCTCTCTTTCTCTTTTCGTTAAAAAACCTATATCCTTATAGATTATACAGTAGCGTAAAAAGTTTGTCACTATTAAAATCATTAAGAAATTTATAATTTGGAGCGATGGCACAGCCGGATAATAACTTCTGGTAAAATCCTGCAAATGATGGTACACTTAGAAAAGAGAAAAGCCGTTTGGCAGATCAGATTTTTCAGGAGGATGACATGAAGAAAATTATTGTTACCGGATGCAATGGTCAGCTTGGCCGTGCTGTTAATGAATTTTATAAAAATGATCCCGAAATCAGCTTTGTGAACACGGATGTGGATGAGCTTGATATTACCGACATCGATGCGGTATTAAAGCTTGTCAGAGAGGTTCAGCCCTATGCGATCATCAACTGTGCGGCGTTTACAGCGGTGGATGCCTGTGAAACCCAGTATGAGAAAGCCTTTGCAATCAATGCCATCGGTCCCCGTAATCTGGCGATTGCAGCAAGGGAGACAGGTGCGAAGCTGATGCATATTTCAACAGATTATGTATTTGACGGAAAAGGCACGAAGCCTTATGTGGAGACGGATGCGACCGCTCCGGCGAGTGCTTACGGTTCCACGAAGCTGGCGGGTGAGAAATTTGTAGAACAGTTTGCAGAGAAATATTTTATTCTTCGTACCGCATGGCTCTACGGAGATGGCAAGAATTTTGCGAAGACGATGCTGAAGCTGGCTGAGACTCACGATGTGGTCCGCGTGGTAAACGATCAGTTCGGATCACCCACGAGTACGGTGGAGCTGACAAAGGCGATTGCGGCATTACTGTTTACGGATAATTACGGAATTTTTCATGCGACCTGTGAAGGAAGCTGCAGCTGGGCAGATTTTGCGGCAGAGATTTTCCGCCTTGCAGGCAAACAGACGAAAGTGGAGGGGATTTCTACAGAAGAGTACGGGTCTGTAACACCCCGCCCGCTGTATTCGGTGCTGGATAACCGGATGTTCCGCCTGACAACGGATTTTACGTTTGCAGACTGGCACGATGCGATTGCGGTGTATCTGAAGGATCTGTGATGAGGAATATTATATGAAAAAAACAGGGAAAGAAAGAAGGCTGTTCTGGCTTTTTGGAATCCTTTTGGTGCTGCAAGTGATTGCAGCACTCTGTTTTTGTATGAAAAAAACAGGATTCCACTATGACGAATATTATTCTTATTATTCTTCCAATGTGACGATGGGGCTTGTGCCGACAGATAGGGAATGGAAGCCGGGAAGCGAGATTTATAATGAATTTGCGGTACTGCCGGGAGAACAGTTTGATTTTGGAACGGTCGTAAGAATGCAGACTTATGATGTGCATCCGCCGTTTTATTATCTTCTTCTGCATGGTGTCTGTTCGTTGACACCTGGGATATTTTCAAAGTGGTCAGGGCTGGGGTTGAATCTGTTCTTTTTTATTGGAAGCTGGATGCTTCTGGCGTTGCTTGCGTGGCGGATGGCTGGCGCAGGCAGAGAAGAAGGGGAACAGGAGGAAGCGGCAGACAGGCGTTTTCGGCAGTTGGCCGTTTTGGGGATTATCCTGCTGTTTGGTTTTAATCCAGCAGTCTATTCCGGTATTATGCTGGTGCGGATGTATATGCTGCTGGGGTTTTGGGTGCTGGCAGCCACATGGCTGCATGTCAGGAGCCTGCAGGAGCGCAAAAGAGGCTGGCGCTTTTTTGTACCGCTTGCGGCGGTAGCCTATCTGGGATTTCTGACACACTACTATTTTGCGGTATACCTGTTTTTTCTTGCGGCAGCGATGGAGTTTTATCTGCTGTTTGAAACAGCAGAGCATAGGACGTGGGGACAGAAATGGAAGGATTGTATCCTTTATGCTGCTGTAGTGATCGGATCGCTTGTGGCGGCGGTTTTGAGTTATCCCGCCTGCTTGGGACATATTTTCCGGGGATACCGGGGAACCGAGGCGATGGGAGCATTTTTTGACCCGGGAAATACGTGGGGACGGCTGAATTTTTTTGTGGGTCTTTTGAATGAATATGCCTTTGGGGGACTGCTTTTTGTGCTGATCCTTGTGCTGGCAGTACTGGCGATAACAACATGGGCGCTTCAAAGATTGAAAAGGAGTGCGCTGCAGTCTGAGTCGGGAATACGGGGGCAAAAGCCATCAGAGATATCAAAACCTTCGGCAGATGCGGCAAAGGAGCAGGCGATTGGCTTTTGGGAGCGTTATCGGATATTATGGATTCCGGCGGCAGCGTCTTTGGGATATTTTGCGGTCGTGACAAAGACCGCACTTCTGACGGCGGAGGAGGCAAACCGTTATCAAATTCCCATATACGGAATGCTGCTTTTGCTTGCGGTTATTCTGTTTCTGATGCTCGTTCGAAAAGCCGGCGGAAAAAAATGTTTTGCACGAAAAGGAATATGCGGAGCGGTATTGGCATTTCTTATTTTCCTGACTTGCGGTCAGATTTACGGGTTGCTGGATGGGAAGGTTTTGTTTCTGTATGAGGAGGATGCGGAAAATATTGCTTTTGCACGGCAGAATGCGGATGAGCCGATCATTTATTTTTATAATCCGGCGTTGATGTGGATGATTTGGGATGATTCGCTGGAACTGATGCAGTACGATCAGATTTATTTTGTGAATCTTGCGGATACATCTGCTCTTGAAGCGGAATGGCTGGCACAGGAAGACAGGGTGCTTGTTTATGCGGCGCGGACAGACACTTCGGCAGCAGCGCTTGAGACAGCGGCAGCAGGAATGGGAAGACCGGTGGAGATGAAGAAAATCCGGGAATTGTTGTATTGTGATCTTTATGAAATAAAAACCATAGGAAAATAAATAGAAAAGCTCTCAGGTCTATAAAAGATCTGGGAGCTTTTTGCTGCTGCAAATATTGGAATGACGGAAAAACGTAATTCCGGTCTGAAATACAAAAAATGCGGATTTGTATAAAGAGTATACTGATGAAATGCGGGTGGTTTTTAAAAATAAAATTTTGTTTAAAATAGCGAACTGATTTAAAGTGTATCAGGGCATTTTGTATATAATATTTAAACTTGACATATCAATAAAATGGGTATAGAATTGCTATTTGAAATATTTAATATTTTGGTCTATAGATAATGAATTACTTGAATAGAGCAATATAACGAATATTGTTATTTACTCTTTGAACACTTATGTTAATCGGGCAATATAAAACCTGTCTGAAAGGTTTTTATTCTAGAGCGAAAAATCACCCCAGAATTTGAGAGCCGGTTATAGGTAGCATAAATGCAAAAAAGATCTTCAGGATATGAAGGTTTTTTTGACATGCTTTATGGTGCGATTTGAATATCAGGTTAGAGGAAGTGGAAAATTAACCTGATATGGAAGAAAGGAAATCGGGCGATGCAGCTGAATATCACAACAGATTATGCGATCCGTGTCGTGCTTTATCTGGGACAATGTCAGGAAAAAGTGTCTTCAACGCAGATAGCACAAGATATGTGTATTCCTAAGGGATATCTGGAAAAAGTTTTAAGTGCGTTGAAGAAAGCTTCTTATATATCGGCAGATTTAGGGACGAAGGGCGGATATTATTTGAAGAAGGGGCTGGAGGATATTACCTTGGGAGGACTGTTAAAGGTAATGGAGAACACCGTGAAAATCAACAGATGTCTGGAGCCTGACGGATATTGCAGCAGAGGGGCGCAGGAAACCTGTAAGATTCGCAAATACTACGAAAAGATACAGACTGAGATGGAAGAGCGGCTTCTGAATATTTCTTTAAAAGACATATTAGGCAATGATGTGGACGGGGAGGTAGAAGCACAATGAAAAAACGTGAGAGAAGGAAGATGATAGACCGGGTCATTGCATATATTCTGGTTTTTACAATGGTTATTCATCCCGTTCCGGTATATGCGCAAAATGTATCGGCAGAAATCTCGAAGGATGCAGAAGTATTTGAAGGAAGTGAAAACGGAGAGATTGTTTTGACGGAGAGTGCGGCAGAAGCGGAAAGCGGCATGGCGGGAGAAACGGAAAACGGAACCTGTGCGGAAACGGAAGGTATTTCAGAAGGGGAGAGTGAAACCGGAACAGAAGGAGAGACAGAGACCGCAACCGAAGTGGAAACAGCAACGGGAATAGAAACAGAAACTGTGCTGGAAACAGAGACAGAAACAGAGGTTGAAACGGAAACAGAAACAGAGACAGAAACAGAAGTTGAAACAGAAACGGAAACAGAGGCAGAATCGAAAAATGTTGAAGATATTTTTGAAAACGGAACGATAAAAATCTATAACCTGAAACAGCTTCAGGCGATCGGAAGCGGACGGACGGTAACGGATGGAGATATGTCTGAGGATACCTTCGGAACGGGAGAAGAGGTTGTGGACGGGGAAGAACCGGTTGTTTATTCTGTGGATGCGGCGTATGAGCTGATGAACGAAATCCGTCTGGACAACGATGCGCCCTGGACGATGCCGGAAGGCTTTTCCGGAAAGTTCAAGGGAAAGGGCGGCAGCGAGGATTCGACGCTCTATGACGCGCAGGAAGATACGGTTTATGTATACAATCAGTCGCAGCTGCAGGCCATCGCTTCAGAGGATGCGGCGGACAGGCAGGTTTTGTCAAAGGATATGATGGCTTCCGAATTTGGAAAGGGAGGCTATATCCGGATGGACGGCAGCGTTTCGGACGCCATGGAAGAAGGGCAGGAATATCTGACCTACAGCGCGGAGCATACCTATGTCCTTTCGCCTGATTTTTCGGGAGAAACGGGCGGGACCTCCGAAGAGCCGGAAAAACAGCAGGTGTTTCAGGACGGCAGGATTCAGATTTACAATTTGAAGCAGCTGTACGCGATCGGGACGGATGAGGCGGTCATGACCGGGGATATGGAATCGGATACGTTCGGAACCGGCGAGGAAGTCGCTTATCCGGAAGACGGACAGGCGGACGAAGAAGAGGACGGCTCCAGGCATGCCGGGGCGGCGGTCACATATTCGCTGGATGCGGATTATGAGCTTGTAAATAATATCCCGCTGGAATCGGATGTGCTGTGGACATTGCCGGAGGGCTTTACGGGCAGCTTCAGCAGGACGCCGCAGGAGGACGCGAAGCTGTACGACGCCGAAACGGATACCATATATATCTATAATAACTATCAGCTGCTGATCGCTTCTTTAGAAAATGCGGAAGAAGAGCCGGTGATGTCTTACGACATGATACCGGAAAAGGTCGGAATGGGGCAGCTTTTATATGCAGACGGATCCTCCCCGGAAGAAACGACCGAAGAACCGGCAGATGAAAATACGGAAGAGCCGGCGGATGAGAATACCGAAGAACCCGCAGATGAAAGTATGGAAGAACCGAAAGATGCCGTAAAAACGGCGGAAGCGGCAGGCGGAGCGGAGACAAAAGAAAGCGCGGAGAGCGCGGAAAGCACAGAAGCGGCGGAGGACAGCGAAGCCAGTCAGGGATATCTGACCTACAGCCGGGAGCATAATTATGTGCTGAGTACGGAGTTTACGGAACAGATGCCGGAGCTGCTGGCAGACGAGTATGTGCAGGGAGAAGCTGATGATGTCCAGAAAGGCGGACGGGATTACATCGGCCAGCAATATACGACCATCGAAGGTGAAAAGTATATTTTAATAGGAAACGAGCAGCAGCTTAGGGCGATCGGAAGCGATAAAAGCGTGACGCCGATGCTGTTTCTGCGGACGGAAGCAAAATTGTTGGGTATACCACTTGGGCATAAAATCGTTCCCTATTATCCGGGCGATGCGGATTTTAATGTGGATAGCTTCACGGATACCGGCATCCAATCTCATAAGGATGATATTAAAGAAGGTACAGAAAGATTCCAGTATAAATGGCAGAATGATGAGGCAAAGCAAAAAGTGCTCATGGATATTAACTGGGCATCGGATACCTTGTTGGAGGAAGTTGTTGGAATCGTTGGAGGATTACTTGGAAATATTTTGGGTGAGCTCTTGGGCGAGAAGGAACTGGTAGGTTTTAAACTAGATAAAGACAATGTGCCTTCCATCGGTGCGGATGACGGTTTTTTAGGAACCAAGAAGGAATATACAACTTTTCATGAGTTAAGACAAGAGTACAAAGATTTAAAATATTCTTCCGATGCCAACTACATCATTTTCCGTGACATTGATTTGTTGCAGGGGGATTATTCCAACGAAAAAGACGATAGCTGGACGCCGATCCACCTTTCCGGCAAGCTGGAAGGGCGGTTGAATATGAATCCGGCTTTTTCACCGACGATCAAAAATATCCATGTGGAACAGACAGGTAAGCTGAATATGAAGACCACCAGCGGAATTGGCTTTTTTGGAACGATCACAAATAAGCTGGATGAGGATACGCTGGGGTCTGCGGGAACAGCAGTCGTAAAAAATATTCATCTGGATCACGTGAGCATAAGGAATGAATCCACAGAGGTGGATGCAAATGTGGGCTCTCTTGTAGAAGGACTGCTTGGGCTGTTAGGAGGGCTGCTTGGTGATCTGCTTGATTTACTTAATCCTGTTATAGGCAATTTAAAATTAGGTCAGGTTATTGAGGCGCTTCTGACGTTGAAACAGAAAAGTCCTGATCTGTTTGCTACAGGGAGCTTTGCAGGCAGGATTGTAGGCGATGTTCATATTGAGAACTGTGTGGTAAGCGATGCGTCTGTGACCAGTGCAAGAGGTATTTCGGGCGGATTTGTCGGTTTTACGGAGGGTGTGGAGAAATACGATGCTTTATCAGGAATATTGAAAGGGGTTGTAAAAGTATTATCTATTGTTTTAAATATCGTACCGGGCGTCGGTCTGGGTGATTTGATCACGATATTATTAGAAAATGATGTCAATTTAGGTGCTTTGATTCCTATCGGTTATCACAATCCGGTTATTACAGGATGTAAAGTAACCTTACGAGACGGGACGATTGGCAATGTGATGCAGGATTACAACGGCGGTTTTATTGGAATCCAGACCGGTACGAAAATTTCTGATTGTTCTGTTGCGGGACTGGCGTCTGTGCAGGCAAAAAATGGTGCGGGCGGTTTTGCGGGGCTGGAAAGAGACGCCATTATCAAGGGACTTTTAGATGATGCAGGTATTACCCTGTATGAAATCGATGCAAAATCAGGACAGGTAAACTGTATTGTAGACAGTCAGGGCTTTACTGTTAAAGCGGCAGAATCCTATGCAGGCGGCTTCAATGGCGCGATGGCAAACAGTATCAGTACCGGTTCCGTGGTAAGAGGCGTGCAAAGCGTAGCGGCAAATAAGTATGCCGGAGGCTTTGCAGGAAGAGCGACTATCGGATTCGGCATAACCTTGGGCGGCGAGGATGAGAAGAAGCCGACGCTGGTGGATTCAGTGTCCAAGCTTCTGGAAAAGGTACTGGCATCCGGAAGTGAGGCTGAGAAAAACCAGCTCTTGACTCTGGCGGGCGTACTGCCCTCGAAGCTTTACGGCTGTACCGTAGAGGGAAACAGCCTTACAGTTAAGAGCGAGGATGCTTATGCCGGAGGCATGATCGGTCAGGGCGACGGCGTGAAGATTATCCCGGCAGAACCGGCTGCTGAAAACACGGCGGCGGACGGCGGGACAAATGCCGGAAACGCTGGCGGCTTCGGCGGCAAGGTCACCGGATTACACGAGGTAACGGCAGGTAAATATGCCGGAGGCGTTGCCGGAAGCGTTGTGACGGCGGACGCAATCGGTGTGTTAAACAACACCCTTGGCGTCGGACAGTTCGTTCCTTTTGAATTATCAAAGGTTTCGGTTGAAGGAACAGGCTGGACAGTGAACGCCGCGGAAAAATACGCGGCAGGAGCCTGCGGACTCATGCTCGGCGGAACAGCCGACAGCGTGAAGGTAAGCGGCGTTCAGAGCATTCAGGCGGGCAACTATACCGGCGGCTTTGCCGGAAGAACGGGGGCGTCAGGCCTTGCGTCAGCAGGAGGTCTGGATGTACTCGGGCTTGTAAAGCTGAACAATGTATTGTCATTGGCAGACGGAATCCAGGTTACCATAAAGAACAGCGAGGTTACGGGCGCTGGCAGCGGACTGATGATTCTCTCTGATGGAACAGCGGTGCTGACAGATGGTGAAGATTTTACGGCGGGCGGATTTATCGGAGAATCGGTTGCTTCGGTTGTTGAAGCTTCTCATGTGAAAAATATAAAATCGGTTTCTGCAAAACACGATAAATTAAAAAGCAGTTATGCGGGCGGATTTATCGGTCGCTCTCATACGGGTGGTCTGGCAGGTCTGGCGCAGGAGGATAAAGACGGGAATTTGAAGCTTCCGGGAATCTTGGAGGTGGATTCCCTGTTGAATTTAGTGCCATATCTGCTTCCGAAGTATACAGATACGACAGTGACCTTCCTGTCAAACGGCGAAAGCCCACAGGTGGAAGGGCGGCTGGCCGGCGGATTTGCCGGAGAGCTGCAGAGCGGTAAAGTTGATAATCGTAAAAGTAAAGAAGCTTATGCGGTCTATGGTCTGGAGAAGGTTGCAGGGGAATCTCATGCCGGCGGATTTGCCGGAAAGATCGATGCGGGAGCGACTGCATCCTCAGACGGATTAAAGCTGCTTGGCGGTATTTTAAATCTGGATATCGGTCAGCTGCTTCATGTTCTGGAAGTTTATATCCCTGTTGTGCAATCGGCGGGAGTAAAGTCGGCTGACAAGGGATTTACCGTAGAAGCTTCAGAGAAAGACAGCTATGCAGGAGGTTATCTTGGTTATGGCGGCGGTGTGCAGATTAAGGATTCCGATGTAATGTCCTTAAAGCATACCAAAATAATCCCGCCGGGAGACAGTCTGGAATCTGCAAACGGCGAAAGCTATTTTGGAGGCGCTTCCCAATATGCGGTTAAGGGCGGAAAATACGCCGGAGGTTATGCGGGCTGCGTGGATATTGATTCTGCGGCAGCAGTGGGCGGCGGCTTAAAGCTCCTTGGAAATATTAAGCTGACAAACCTTCTGGAAGCGCTGAATGTGGTTGCGTCCACCATTCAAAATTCAGATGTTACAGGCTGTGTAGGGGGTTATTCCGTACTGGCAGACGGCAGCGATGACAAGAATGATAACCTGGGAAAAGCCGGAGGCTTTATCGGGGAAATGTCTGGCACGATCATCAAAAACAGCGATGCGAAGCTGTTTGCTTATGTGATCGGACGGGAAGCGGCCGGAGGCTATGCCGGTATCATGGAACCGGGAAATGTTGCAGCTGTATTAGAAGATGCCAGTATTTTGGATGGACTTTTAAATGTGACAGACAGCCTTGCAAATCTGGTGCAGTCTTTTATTCCGATTATTGAGGACAGCGAGACGACCAGTGTTCCCTGCGGAGGTGCAGTCCGTGCGGACGGTTTGACCAATACCCAGTGCGTGAGAGGGCTTGCCGGAGGTTATGTAGGCTACAACCACGGAGGACGGATTTTAGGTTATGCGACGGAAGGCGGCAAGGAATGTGCCGCTGTCCGGATCCGTTCGGTATACGGCGGCGAATTTGCCGGAGGATTTACCGGGTTGATGGAGACGGCAGATCTGGCAGGAACGGGAAATCTGAAGCTTTTGTTCGGTCTTTTAGAAACCGGCAATGTGCTCAGCCTTCTGGGAGCAGTCTATCCGACGGAAACAGGAACGGCTGTTTACGGTCCTCTTAGAAAAATAGATATGGACACATGGAACAAGTGGGCGGCTGCAGTCGGAAGCAATGGAGTTTACGGAGACCAGTTCCCGAATAAAACTGTGAATACACAGGAGGAACTAAAGCAGCTCATCAGACAATATGCATATGGCTATAATGTCAAGGCGGGAAGGTCCGGTGTTGGAACGCAGGCTATGGAGGCAGGAGTAGCCGGAGGCTATGTGGGACGGATGAAAGCCGGAGTGATCACAGCGGCTCATGCGTGGGATGCAAAATCAATTCTTGCATATAAGAGCGCGGGAGGCTTTGCGGGAGAGATGCTTACCGGAGGTGTTGCAGAGGTTGGAAAGGTTTCTTTGATCGGTCTGAATCTGGCCGGTTCCATTGGAGCGGTGCAGACGTTTGTTCCGGTCATCAGAAATTCCGATATTACCGGCTTCCAGTCAGGAATGACGGTAAAGGCAACCGGAGTACCGGTAAAGGATTCTTCTGTTAAAATAGAAAAAGTCGGATATGCCGGCGGTTATGTAGGGCATATGCTGGGAGGACAGATTTGGGGAAACTGGACTCCGATAGGTACGTTCAGTGCGACAGATGCTGTACCGGATCCAAATAATAAACGTTGCTTTGTAGCAAATTTAAGAAAAGTAGAAGGGACAAAAGCCGTGGGTGGTTTTGCCGGGCAGATTGATCCGGCAAGTGCAGCGGCTCTGGATACGGCAAGTAGTGAAGGCCTGTTGGGAGGCCTGCTCCAGAATCTGATTAAAGCGCCGGGAGATTTATTATCCCTGTTGAATACAACGATTTCTACGGTTAAAGGTGCAGACGTCGGCGCATGGGACAAATGGGGAATCGTGATCAACGGAGCTTATCCGGATAGTTCGGGAAACACGTCGTATGCAGTATCAGCCGGCGGATTTGCGGGCGAAATTAACGGTGCGGTGATAGGTGAGCTGAATCATCCGGAAAATGGCGTTCATGTGGCAGATATCCGAAGTGTGACGGGCGGAGAATATGCCGGCGGATTTTTCGGTCTGGCAGATGTGTCAGGAGTGGCTGAAATTACGGGTGATGGGAATACCAGTATATTGGATCAGCTGATTGGACTGGGCAGTACCGATGCGCTGGACGCATTTCGGACTTATATTTATGACTCCAGTGTATCGGGAACCGTTGATGCCGGTCTGGAGGTACAGGCCAGAACGGCAAAAAAACTGGAATATGTAAATGATCCGGTATATACAGGCGCGGCCGGCGGCTTTGGCGGAAGCCTGTTGAATGGATCAGTGAAAAGAAGTTCTGTCACGCAGTTAAGAAATGTAAAAGGTCAGAATTATACAGGCGGATTTATTGGACATCTTGGAAAGAGCGGCGTAGTGGATGCGGATCAGCTGGGGCTGCTGTACAAGCTGATTCAGGCAGGAGCCGGCGTAATGGATGTATTTGGATCTCATGTGGATGATTCCTGTGTGGAAGGAATGCCGGAAGGTTTTACTGTGAAGAGCGATAATACGGTCGGAGGTATGGACAAGTCTGAAACGGCCGGCGGTTTTACGGGATATGCAGATTTGGCGAGAATGTCCGGTAATAAGGTGACCAATCTGAAGCAGGTGGCCAGTAATGAAACCGCAGGAGGATTTGCAGGGCAGACCAGTTTTGCATACCTTGCCAATATTAAAGTAGAATCCACGCTGGTAAATATATTGCTGGATTATCTGAATGAGATTCTGAAAGCCTTATGGGTTGCAAATTTGGAGCAGGGACAGATTTTAAAGATTGATCTGGGACTGATCACTGTGGAAGCTCTTCGGGATGGTGATCTGATTCACATTGAGCTTTTGGGGTTGGATATTAAGATTACGTTGGCAAAAGAACAGCAATTGGCAACGATCTATATCGGGGACAGTAAGATTGAGCTGAACTGTGCAAACGATGGAAGCATAATCAACGGAAATAAGGTTAAGGATGAGATCAATATCGCATTGATCAAGGCAAATCGTACCAAAATTGACACGTGCAGCGTAACGGGAATTCCGGACGGCTATGATGTTTATGGGGGCGGTGCGGGAAATCAGAGAAATGGTTCCGGAGAAAAGGGATATGCCGGCGGTTTTGTAGGACTGAATAATGAAGGGCTTTTGAAAAATAATGATATGTTTCTTGCAGATGTGGTACGAGGGACAGAAGGAAAGGTAGGTCCATTTACCGGCATATCTTATGTGAATTCAAACTGGGATTTCAATACTATTTTCGGAATCGAAGGAGAGAATAACAGATATCGGATTTATCGGCCGCTGGATGCAGAGTATACGGAGCTGTTAAAGACGGAAGGAAACGAATTACAGGAATCCTTTGCGATGGCTGGAAACTGGAACATCTATACGATAAAGCATATGACAAAGAGCAAAGTAGAGAAGTTCAAGGACCTGAAAGATGCAATAATGAGCGGTGGCACATCGAAAAAGGAGCTGCGGGCATATCAGGAAAACGGCGCTATGGCAATGCTGATAGATAACAGGCCGACAGAACCTACAGAGCCGGGAGAACAGTTGGTTCCTCCCGATCTTCAGGATCCCTGTAAAGACCTGATCGAGCTGAGACTGGAAAAGGTATGGAGGGCAGATGAACCGGAGGAACGTCCAAAGGAAGTGGTATTTCATATCACCAGAACTTATCAGGTAAATGGCGAAACAATACAGGATGCTGAATTCCATGAACAGATTATTTTAAAGCCGGAGGATGCCATTGCAGAGGATGTATGGGAAAAACTGTTGTCCGGATCCCAATATACGGCATATCACGTTGGGAAAGACGGAACGCCATACTACTACACTTACCATATTACGGAAGATGCAATTGATGGATATACGACTGAGATTACTTATCAGGGAGAACATCAATACAATATTACTGTTATAAACAGGAAGAAATGGTTTGAGCAGGTTCTTCCTGAAACGGGCGGCAGTGGGGTCGTCTGGATTTACGGAGTAGGCATTCTGCTTCTGGCAGTTTATGGCATCATGGAGTACCGGAAAAGAAGATGCCGGAAAACAGAATCACTATAAAACATAAGAAAAAGGAGAGGAACAAATGAAAGCGAAGAAAAGCGCGATCAAACGGATGATAGCAATTTGCCTTACTGCTGTCATGACACTGGCAATGGCGACAACAGCCTTTGCGAAAGAGGCAGAGGCAACGCCGATGAGGGTACCGGAGAAAGGAAATCTGACGGTACATGTGAATGATAGGAACACATTGGAAAATCAGACGATTAACGTGTATAAGTTATTTGAGCTATCAGTAAACGCAGGGCATTATGCGTATACTGTTAATGAGACATTTAAAGAGCCGATTGCAACTGCATTAGGGTTACCGGCGACAGCTACGAGTGAAGATTTATACAACAAACTTAAGACCTATCATGCAAATGGTTCAGAGATTCAAAAATTTGCAGATGACTTTACTGCAGCCGCATTAGGGAAAAAGCTGAACGCGACAAAGACATCCGGAAAAATAACCGTGAAAGAGACAAAAGAATATAAATTTACTGATGTGGACTATGGATATTATCTGGTATATCAGACAGGAACAAAAGAAATCCAGTCTTCTCTGGTATCTGTAGATAAGCCGGAGGCAACAGTTAACCTGAAGGGCGAAGCTCCCAAAATTACCAAAAAGGCGGATGAAAAGGCAGATACTGTTCAAATTGGACAGGTGGTAACTTATACTGTTACAGGTACAATTCCGGATACAACGGGGTATGAAAGATATACTTATAAAATTCACGATACTTTGACGGATGGACTTGATTTCGTTACGGATCAGACAGGTAACACAGCTGCAACCACTCCCTTAAATGTAGATGTACAGATTGGTGAGGAAAAAGTGCAGAAGCCTGCTGATTTAAGCGGGATAAATAATCGTACAATGACCTTAAACCTGTCTGATTGGATCAGAAGCAAGCAAGACAAAAAAGGACAGGAATTTACCGTTACATATTATGCAAAAGTAAATAAAGATGCAGTTGTCCAGACAAATAACAAGGCTTCCTTGGAGTATGGTAATGATCCGGACAATACAACTCTTACAACTCCGGTAGTGGTAACGACCCCTACTTATCCGCTGGATATTAACAAAACAGATGATATTGTAGAAAAGCCTACAAGGCTGCCAGACGCAATATTCCGTTTGTATAAAAATGAATTAGATGCAAAAGCCGGAAATGATAATGCTCTTAAAGTGGAAGGAACAAACGGAAGCTATACAGTTGCAGTAAATCAGAATGCACCGGATGGTAATATGGATATGAGAACTATAGCAGATGAAGTGGGGGCAGGATATAACTTACGCTTGAATGGTCTTGCTGCAGGTGACTATTGGCTTGTGGAGAAAGAAGCGCCTGCAGGTTATAACAAGCTGACAGCACCAATTAAGGTGACGATTGCTAAAACAGGGGAGTTAACCTGGACAGTTTCTAAAGACAGTGTAGCGGAAAATGACAAAATTATTGATGTGAAAAACAGCACAGGCACTATTCTTCCCGAGACAGGTGGAATGGGTACCGTTCTTTTCACGGTAGTTGCTGTTATATTGATCATTGGCGTAGTGATCAGCTTTATCAGGAGCAGAAGGAAAGAAGCATAATCGATTCAGGTTTTGAAAAAAGCAATAAAAAAGTCCGGTATCCCGTATGAACTGCGGGGTATCGGACCGATACGGTATAACGGCAGGGAGAATGGAATGAGCAGGAAAAAGCACAAAAAGAAGAAAAATAATAGAAGGTTACAGGATGCAGTCCGTATTCTGGTTTTGTTGGTTGCATTCTCCATACTGTTATATCCAACGGTCAGCAATTACCTTTATCAAAAGAATCAATCGCGGGTAATTTCCTCCTATGATGAAGATGCGGTAAAGCGCAGCAATCAGGAAAATGAAAAAATGCTGGCAGATGCCAGAGCATATAACAGGGAAATGCTGAGTAATATTGAGCTGTTGGATCCTTTTGGACCGGGAAAAAAGGAGGTAAATGAGTATTACGAAAGTCTTCTGAATGTAAACGGCTCCGGAATGATGGGATATATCCGGATTCCCGCTATAGAAGTAGAACTTCCTATCTATCATGGTACGAGTGAATCGGTCCTGCAGGTGGGGGTGGGACATTTTGAGGGAACTTCTCTTCCGGTCGGAGGAGAAAGTACCCATGCGGTTCTTACAGGGCATAGAGGACTTCCTTCCAAGCTTTTGTTCACCGACATGGATAAACTCAAAAAAGGAGATGTTTTTTATATCAAAATCCTGGGAGAAACCTTTGCTTATGAGATTGACCAGATTCTTACAGTGCTGCCGGAGGATACAAAAGCATTGAGTATTGATTCCGGTAAGGATTATGTAACACTTGTGACCTGTACTCCTTATGCGGTGAACACGCACAGGCTCCTTGTGAGGGGGCACCGGATCCCGTATGAAGAAGCAATACAGACAGCGGCGGATATTACCGTGGAAGCAAAGCTGCCGTTTCAGGTAAAAGTGCTGATCGGTGCAAGTATACTTCTGGTTGTGATTTTTATAGTATCCTGTATTTATGCGTCGGTACAAAAGAAAAAGAAAGCCGGTAAACAAAAACAGGCCGGGAGGAATAAAAATGTTTAAAATCAGGCGGACGCTGAAAAAAATAGTCTGCAGTTGTTTACTGATAACCGGATGCATGATTTCCGGTATCAGTGCACTGGCAGCGGCGAACGGTTCCATTCAAATCTCATACCGGGGCAGGACAGATGAAGAAACCGTGATTTTATCCGATGCGCCTTTTGCATTATACTATGCAGGGGCTTTGGAAAATGGCGTATGGAAGTTGTCGGAGGAATTTCGGGATTCGGGTGTATCGCTGGAAAATACGGATTCTTCGGAACGGAAAAAGCAGGCAGAGAAACTTTACGCTTTTGCAGCAGCAGAAGGAATAAGCGGTACGGAGCAGGAGACAGATGCATCCGGAATTGTCCGGTTTAGTACACTGCAGGAAGGAGTGTATCTGATTGCACAGACCCGGGAGGTCAGAAAAGGTAACTGGATTTTCCGGTCAGCGCCATTTTTGGTCAGTGTGCCGGTAAAGGATAATGGCAAAACAATATGGGATATCGTAATAGAGCCAAAGAGTGGATGGACAGATACCGGTCCGGGAGGAGGTTCTGAAGAAGAGACGGACAATGGGCCGGAGGATAGTTTTTCGGAACCGGAAGAGATAAAAGAAACGGAAATGCTGCAGCTACTTCCGGCGGTGAAGGAAGAAGCAAAAAATGCGGAGACAATGAAAACAGGAGATTCTGCAATGGCAGGAACCTGGCTGATCGTGCTTATCATAAGCGCCTGTGTGACAGTGTTTTTATATTGGAGGAGCAGGCGTACGGGAGAAGCAGAGGACAGTGACACGGATGATCAGGAAGAAGAGCAGCCGTGATTGGTTAAAAAGGAGTTGTGAAATTATTCGCAGCTCCTTTTTAAAATGTATTTTGTTGATAAAGATAGCTTGACATATATAGATTATCTACATATAATCAATATATATAGATAATC
>Oklahoma_p2__coassemble_525_pt1 | contig 31873 bp, 23 predicted proteins | sample Oklahoma_p2__metabat2_low_PE_045 | metagenome-assembled genome bin Oklahoma_p2 | reverse complement strand
CTTCTCGACACCTATGCCAGAGAACTGCATGAAAGGTTCAGGCACATTTCTGAATGATACGCTACATCTGCCGCCAAACGTGTATACATAACAAAAACGGGTTTCAGTCTGCACTGAAACCCGTTTTTGTTATGCCCTATTTTCCTTATACCGGATACGCTCCGTTTTTGGTATCCGCCTGCTTCATATCCACCTTTTCCTGCTGTGCCATGCGGTACTTGAAGAAATCCACCGCTACCTGAGGGAACAATGCATATGTCAGGACATCCTCATCCTGCTGCTTCCACTGTTTCATCTCAGACTCTATCTTTTCCAGCTCGTTCGGGATAAGGTCTGCCGGACGGCACTCTATCACTTCACGGTCACCGATGACCTTCTTCTGTACCTCAGGGTCAAACGGTTTTACCGTCTTGCCGTATTTGCCTGCGAGCAGGTCTTTCGTCTGGTCAGTCGCCACCTTGTAACGCTCTCCCATCAGCACATTGAATACCGCCTGGGTTCCGACTATCTGGGAAGACGGCGTAACCAGCGGGGGTTCGCCGAAGTCTTTGCGGACCTTCGGTATTTCCTTGAGCACGTCATCATACTTATCGCTTGCATTCTGTTCTTTTAACTGGCTTACCATGTTGGAAAGCATGCCGCCTGGAACCTGATATATCAGTGTCTTGATGTTAACGCCTAATACCTTAGGATCCATCAGACCGCTCTTTAAGCATTCTTCACGATAAGGGCGGAAATAATCTGCGATTTCAGCAAGCAGGTTCTGATCATATCCTGTATCATAAGGCGTATTCCGGAAGGTTTCTACCATAACCTCTGTTGCCGGCTGTGACGTTCCCAGAGCAAACGGAGACATTGCACAGTCTATCACATCAACACCTGCCTCAACTGCCTTTAAATACGTCATACTTGCAACGCCGGACGTATAATGCGTATGGAGCTGGATAGGCAGTCTCGTCGCGCTCTTCATCGCGGAAATGAGCTCTGTCGCTTCATAAGGGAGCAGCAGACCCGCCATATCCTTGATACAGATGGAATCAGCGCCCATATTTTCAATCTCTTTTGCGATATTCGTCCAGTAATCCAGCGTATAGGCATCGCCTAACGTATAGGAAAGCGCTATCTGTGCATGACCCTTTTCCTTATTGCAGGCCTTTACGGCACATTCCAGATTCCGCAGGTCATTCAGGCAGTCAAAAATACGGATGATATCAATACCATTCGCGATAGATTTCTGTACGAAATACTCTACAACGTCATCCGCATAATGACGATAACCCAGAATATTCTGTCCGCGGAACAGCATCTGTAACTTCGTATTTTTGAAACCGTCGCGCAGCTTGCGCAGACGCTCCCACGGATCTTCCTTCAAAAAGCGCAGGCACGCATCAAATGTCGCGCCGCCCCAGCATTCCACGGAATGATATCCGACCTTATCCATTTTATCTACGATAGGAAGCATCAGCTCTGTAGGCATTCTTGTCGCGATCAGCGACTGATGCGCATCTCTGAGCACTGTTTCCGTAATTTTTACCGGTTTTTGTACAGGCATTGTCTTATCCCTCCATTATTTTACTTTCTATCAGAATACTCCGAAGATCGCCATAAAGGTACCCGCTGCAACCGCCGTACCTATCACGCCTGCAACGTTGGGGCCCATCGCATGCATCAGAAGGAAATTCGTCGGATCGGCTTCCGCCCCGACCTTCTGAGAAACACGCGCCGCCATCGGAACTGCAGATACGCCGGCAGAACCGATGAGCGGATTTACCTTACCGCCGGTCGCCTTGCACATCAGCTTACCAAACAGAACACCTTCCGCTGTGCCGACAGCGAATGCCACCAGCCCCAGTACCACTATCTTTATCGTATCCCAGTTCAAAAATGCCTCTGCGCTTGTTGTAGCACCGACAGATGTACCAAGCAGTATCACAACGATATACATCAGCGCATTTGACGCTGTATCAGCCAGCTGACGGACAACACCGCATTCGCGGAACAGATTGCCCAGCATCAGCATGCCTACGAGCGGAGCCGTAGTAGGCAGTATCAGGCTGACAACGATCGTAACGATGATGGGGAACAGGATTTTTTCCAGTTTGGATACCGGACGGAGCTGTTCCATCTTTATCTTTCGCTCCTCTTCTGTCGTCAGCGCCTTCATGATAGGAGGCTGGATGATCGGCACAAGGGACATATAGGAATAGGCTGCCACTGCGATAGGACCGAGCAGCTGGGTCTGCCCCAGCTTTCCGCAAAGGAAGATAGAAGTCGGGCCGTCAGCGCCGCCGATGATGGATATTGCTGCAGCTGCCTTATCGTTAAAGCCGAGTGCTATCGCGCCGAAGTATGCCGCAAAAATACCGAACTGAGCAGCGGCACCCAGCAGGAAGCTCTTGGGGTTTGCAATAAGCGGACCAAAGTCCGTCATCGCACCCACACCCATAAAGATAAGGGACGGCAATATCGCCCATTCATCCAGCAGATAGAAATAATGCAGCAGGCCGCCGACGCCGTTTTCGGAGTCCTCGATGCTCAGCATAATATCCGGATAAATATTTACCAACAGCATGCCGAAAGCGATAGGTACGAGCAGCAGCGGTTCAAAATCCTTGGCGATCGCCAGATAAAGAAAAACGCACGCCACCAGAATCATCAGAACATTTCCCCATGTCATGTTGAAAAATGCGGTCTGATGGATCAGGTTGTCCATGGTTGTCATAATATAAGACATTGTGTTGACCTCCTGTGTCAGTAATCAGGACCGGTTTGACCGGAGCTGTATATCAGTTCAGCGTTGCGAGCAGGGCTCCTGCCTCTATCGCATCACCAACCGATACGTTAATGCTTGCCACAGTACCGTCCTTGGGCGCTACAACAGGAATTTCCATCTTCATCGCTTCAATAGTAACAACGGCATCGCCTGATTTCACCGTCTGACCTACTGCCGCGTCTATTTTGTAAACCTTACCTGCTGCACCGGCTTCCACACGAATGCTCCCCTGTGCACCTGCGGGTGCTGCCGCCGGCGCGGGTGCCGGAGCTGCTGCGGGCGCTGCCGGTCTGGGTGCCGCCTTGGGCGCTGCAACAGGAGCTGCTGCGGGCGCTCCCGCCCCCTTCTCTTCTACAACGACATCATATACGTTTCCATTTACGGTAATGGTATAATTTTTCATGTTCAAATCCTCCTGTGGATCATTTCGTTTTTATAATGTTATGTTCCGGACCTGCGTTCAGCCTTTTTTCCAGCTGCTGCCCCTTCGTCTGATGCTCCTGACTACAAAGCCGTCCGTGCTCTCATATCCCTCGCTCGCCGCGATAGCCGCCGCGATCACCGCCACAAGCTCTTCATCCTGTGCAGGCGCAGCGGACTGCGCAGGAGCTGCCATCGCCCCGGCAGGCGCTGACTGTACCGGCTCTGCCGCCTGAGGAGCCTTTGTCTTTTTCCCTTTGCGGGAAAACTTCTCCTGAAGCGACGGGATAAATTTAAAGCAGCTGATGCAGCCTATCATGATGATAAGGACAACGAACACCGTTCCCATCCCCATCAGGGTATTGAGCGCCGCGTTTATCATACGCTCTCCGAAGGAATACTGTATATCCGCAGAAACCCCCGTCAGATATCCCTTTGCATCCACATTCAGGGTAACAACGGCATTCCTCTCGCTTCCGCCTACTATGGCTTTAATGACTGCCCCGTCTTCATCAATGACCACCTCGTGGTCCGTAACGCCCTTATATTCCCCGAGTTCCCGGAGGGCACTCTCCCAGCTTTCCAGTCCTGCGCTGTACATCGCGTCCTCTTCATATTGCTCCTTCATTCCACTGGCAAGTACCTGATTCATCCCGTCTATCATTTGGTCTGCCGCATTGATGAGGGCTTCTTCATTAAACTGGGGCTGATTTGCCGTCTGTTCCGTTTCCGCTTTCCCGCATGCCGCTGCACCAAAAATGCAGGTCACCATGCCTAATAGCAGCAAAAATTTTTTCATAATGAAACAGCTCCCTTTCCTAGACTGTGCCGTGCTTTTTTGCAGGCCTATCTTCCCGCTTTGTAAACAGCATCTCCAGCGCGCCTATCACATATTTTCTTGTGTCCGCCGCCTCGATAATCTGGTCCACATAGCCTCTTTGAGCCGCGCTTTCCGCGCTTGTCTGCAGCTTTTCGTATTCTGCCGCACATGCATCCTGTGCCGCAGCATCCTGACCATCGCACATAATTCTGGCTGCGAGCTTTGCATCCATCATCCCTATCTGTGCCGTCGGCCACGCATATGTAATATCAGCTCCCAGAGCCTTGGAATTCATTACATTATAAGCACTTCCGAACGCCTTACCGCATATTACGTTCACCTTCGGAACAGTCGCATTTACAAATGCCGCCGTCAGCCTTGCCGCCGCTTTCGCGATACGTTTTTCAGAGCTTTCGCATGCTGCGTATCCTTTTACGTTTGTAAGCGTTACGACCGGAATGCCGAAAGCATCACAGAAGTTTACAAAATCTGCCGCTTTTTCGCAGCCTGCCGCAGAAAGGGATGCATCAAAGCTCTCGGAAACCTTTCCCTCTTCATCATAAACTTCGCTGCGGTTTGCAACTGCGCCCACTGTATCACCGTTGAGCCGCAAAAATCCGGTAACCATATCTTTTGCATACGCGCTCTTTACTTCTACAAAACAGCCGTTATCCGCAAGGATGGAAAGCGCAAGCGCCGTATCACCTGTACAGGAGGCAAGCTCCGGATTCGTACGGTTAAGATCGTCTGTACACTCTTCGTAAGAATCATTGTCCTCGTTATTGCCAGGAAGCATACATATCAGCTCGCGGATTCCCGACAGTATCTCTCCTTCTGTTCCTACAAAATCAACCAGACCGCTCTCGCTGCTCTGAAATGCCGCAGAAGAGGTATCGCATTTTTCCGTACTGTTTCCTGCGATCGCATTCGGGGAATTGACGAACAGCTTCGCACTGTCCTTCTCCATAAATGTGAAATCTGTCATCCCCGGGATGAGCGCCAGTCCGCCGCCGCAATTACCGAATACTGCCGTTATCTGCGGTATCACACCGGAAGCCAGTGCCTGGCTGCGGTAAATCTCCCCAAATCCGTTCAACGCATCTGTCGCCTCCTGAAGCCTCAGGCCTGCAGAATCGATCAAACCGATAACCGGAGCTCCTGTCTTCATTGCCAGTTCATACAGCCGCGTAATCTTGCGGGCATGCATTTCTCCCACGCTTCCGCCCAATACAGAAGCATCCTGACTGTACACATACACAAGGTTGCCATCGATCACCCCGTAACCGGTGAGCACACCGTCCGAGGGAGTAGGTGTCTGTTTCAGATTGAAATCCGTTGCTCTGGCAGTAACCTTCGCACCAATTTCAACGAAACTGTTTGGGTCGAGTAAAGCATTGATTCTTTGACTCGCTTGTGAAGTATTGCTCATTTTTCAGCCCTCCATCTTATATTGTCATACATATAGACCAATCCGTTCTGCACCACGTTCCCTAACCGTGGTACTTTTGTAGTATACCACGAAACGCTGAGAGCCGCCAGATACAAAATTGAAATATTTTACTTGTTTTTTTGTCTTTTCTTCCACATTTTTGTCCTTGTTTCACAGAAAAATGTTCCTGATTATCCGTATTATACAGTAAAAATACGTAATTTCCGGCACATTTTCAGTTGATGTTACAGGAAATTCCCTATAAAGCTCCCCGTTCACAAAATACGCCACACGTCCCACCTGCTCTCCCTTTACAACCGGAGCCGTCAGAGATTTCGGGACATCCCATTCCACTTTTATCTCATCCTCCCGTGAAAGCAGGAGCTCTATCGTTTCCTCCCGACATTCCAGACCGGCAGAATCCCTTTGTCCGTTTTTCACCCTTACATCCGGAAGTATCCTTTCCTCCCGTATATCTCTCCGATCGTAATGTTCCAGCCCGTATTCATACAAAAGTCTCGCATCATGCCATTTCCAGCTCTTATTGTTCGGCCATCCGCATGCCAGAAGAGCGATTGTGAATCGCTTTTTGTCCTTTTCCAGCGCACCCACATAACAATATCCCGCTTTTCCCGTAAAACCGGTCTTCCCGGAGAGCGCACCGTCCATCATCTGCAGAAAGGCATTGTGATTCATACAGGCGACTGTTCTGCTTCCTTCCTGCCATCCGCTTTCCATCCGCTTCCGGTCATGAAACGTATAGGAAGGTGTTCTCGTTATTTTCAGAAATGCTTCCTTTTTTGGAGACTTTGCGATGCAGTAGCTCATGACTGCCGCCAGATCCGCCGCCGTTGTGTGGTGTTCATAGTTTATGCGCTTCCCGCTCTTTTTCAGCTCCAATGAGCCATCCAGCCCGTTCGGCGTAACAAAAAAGGTATCCTTACATCCCAGCTCCTTTGCCTTTTTTGTCATCTCTGCAGTAAAGGCCAATACCGCCCGTTTGCTCTCCGCTGCCGAATGTGATGCGATATCTCCGGAAAGCCCTGCCATCTGACTTCCATAATATTCCGCAATGATCACCGCCGCATCATTGTATGACTCCAGCATCAGGGCATAAAGAAGATCCCCGATGCGGTAAGACTCACCTTTTTTTGCCCCCATATGTACCTTCGGCTGACCTGCTCCATAAGCGGATACCTCTGCCACATCCTCTGTGTCCCCTTTTTCAAGGGCGAGAATACAGGTCATTATTTTGGTCGTGCTAGCCATCGGAAGTGCTTCATCCTCATTTTTTCCCAATAAAATACGCCCGTTGTCCGCATCCATCAGGACTGCGGCCCGGGCGTATAATTGACTGGTTGTACTTTTTTCTTCTTTTCGGTCGTCTGCACGGACTTCAGCATTCACCGGACTGCTCATCATTCTGTCAGCTGTCTTCTGCCTTTGGTGTATATTACATCCAAAGACCCCTATGACCAATACCGCCAGAACAATGCCTGCCGCCCACTTTTTTCGCCTGCTCCCGTCCTCCATCTTCATTTTTGTCCCCCTTTTACGGGTTTTTATCATCTTATGAAGTAATTTTCCCTTTTATCCCTGAAGCTGCAGCACTACTTCCTGCTCCGCCTGCTCCTTAAATTCCTCTACCTGGAGTGCGGAAAGCTCAGGAAGCTCTGACAGGGAGCCGACGCCGAAGCTTCTTAAAAACTGTTCTGTCGTCCCGAATAGCAGAGGACGTCCCGGCGCATCCAGACGGCCTATCTCCTCCACAAGCCCGTATTCCACCAGCTTGTTTATCGCATGGTCGCAGTTGACGCCGCGTATCTTCTCCACGTCGAGCTTTGTCACCGGCTGCTTGTACGCCACAATGGAGAGCGTCTCCATCAGTGTATCGGACAGCGAATACTTCTGAGGCGCCTTTGCTATCCTGATGAGACAGTCATAATATTCTGCCCGCGTACACATCTGCCAGGAACCCTCCAGCGCTATCAGGGCAACCCCACGCCCTTCCCGGTCCCAGCGCTGGCGCATTTTTTCCAACAGCTCTCCTGTTTTTTCCGATGTTTCTCCGATGGCATCAGCCAGCTTCTTTTGCTCTACCGACTCTCCCATCGCAAAAAGTATCGCCTCAAGAGCCGCTTCTTTTTTCTTATCGTTCATCTTCCCTGCCTCTTTTTACGGGTTTCTTCTGACCGTTATCATAATCTCACCGTCCGCCGACTCCTGCTGCGCCGTTATCTGCCCCGTCTTCATCATTTCCAGTACCACAAGAAATGTCACTATCACTTCCGTTTTGCTGCGCTGCTTTTCCAAAAGGTCGCGGAAAGAAAAATGACTGTGACAGCGGATGTAATCCTGTACATAGACGGATTTTTCATCTACATTTATCTCGTCCTTTTCGATACGTCCAAAATTACTCCTCACCGGATCAAGCTTGTCCTCCTGGCGCTTCAGCACGCTTTCGAATATCGCCTGCAGCTTCGCCAGCGTCATGCCGCCCAGAAGCGCCTCGTAATCGATGGGCTCCCGGTATGCCTCCACCTCTTTTGGCACCGTTCTTAGCTTATAAAAGCTCCGGGCGGCATCCACCTGCATATCTTTCAGCTCATAGGACATATATTTATACATCTTGTATTCCAGCAGCTTTTCGACCAGCTCTGCCCTCGGATCTTCCTCTTCGCCTTCTTCATTGACCTCTCGCGGCAAAAGCATCCTGCACTTGATATCCAGAAGGGTAGCCGCCATGAGCAAAAACTCGCTCATCACATTCATATCCTCTGTTTCCATCTGCCGGATATAGTTCAGATACTGCTCCGTAATCTCTGATATCGGAATATCATAGATATCTATCTTGTTTTTTTCTATCAGATGCAGAAGCAGGTCCAGCGGACCCTCAAATGCTTCCAGCTTTACCTCAAGTGCCATTTCCGTTTTTATCCTCCGGTATCAGTTCGATACTTACAAGCTCTGCCGGGTTAAACAGCCGCACCGGTATCGTATGACTGCCAAGCCCCCGGCTGATGACCATCTTCCTGCCGTCCTTTTCATACAAGCCGCCGTCATATCTGGGGAACAGCGTCAGGGAGGTCGACAAAACCCCGCCTATCCAGGGCAGGCGCACTATCCCGCCATGCACATGCCCCGACAGGGTCAGCTCTGCCCCCCATTCCGCATATGTCTCAAAAAAAGCCGGATTATGCGCCAAAAGTATATTGCAGACGCCGTCTTCATGTTTCCCCAGAAATCTATTCAGTGCCTTTTTATCGACCTTCCCCCTGTCCAGCTTCTTATAGCAGCTCGTTGGCAGGTCCAGTCCACAGATACGCACATTATACTCCTCCAGAAATATGCACGCATTTTCCAGCATTCTGACATGGCATCCTTTCAAAAACGCTCTCCAGCGCTCCCCCATCCTGCCGTAGGTCCCCGGTTCATGAAATATCCGGTATTCATGGTTGCCGTTTCCATAATAAAAAGGATATTTTCCCGCAAGAGCACTTACCAGATCCATCGCATTATCCATAGACGCCTTTGGCTTAGATGTGATAAGGTCTCCTGCACATAAAACCACATCCGGCTTTTGTTCGTCAACTGCATCCAGAAGTTTTTGATTTTTTTCACCATAGCGCTTATTATGCAGATCTGCCAGCAGCACGATGCGCATTCTTTTTTTCAGATACGGAACCCTCAACTGATATGAGACCGTCACAAAACGTGTGCTATCATAGACCATCACTGCAAGCAATACGATACAGACCGCAACAAACAGCACGCCGAGCGTCATCCACATAGACCCTTCACTCCATTTCTGTACAGGTTACAGCAAAAAATGCGCTGCAGCCTTTTTTACATAATCCCGGTAAACCGCCTTTTCCACGTTTTCCGCAAACAATACGGGAACGCTGCCTATCACCTTGTCATTTAAACGATACTCTGCTTCCCCGGCCTTTTCTCCTGCCCGGACGGGTGCCTGTGCAACTTCCGGAAGCTTCACACTTTTCCGGACCATCTCCACATCATTCCCGTCCACGTCCAGATAAGAAAAACCTGAGGCATATGCCAGCGAAACGCTCTCCTTTACGCCGCCTTTTACCGGAACAGGAGGCAGAGTATCGGAATTATCATCCTTATATAAAGAGCTCACGCTGTAACCATAATTCAGCAACGCCGCCGCATCCTCAAAACGGGATTTGGAGTCCGGCGCAGTCATTATCACAGCTATCAGGTCCACCCCGTCCTTTCTCGCCGTCGCCGACAGACAGTATTTTGCCTTCGCGGTCGATCCTGTTTTCAATCCTGTCGCCCACTGATATTTTTTCAGGAGCTTATTTGTAGATGACAGCGTGAAAGGCGTTGAGCCGCGCGCTGTTGTATGGGTGATATCCTCCATCCAGATGCCCGTATACTGATAAATATCCGGATAACGGGTCACCAGCTCCCTGCTCATGACCGCAACATCCCGCGCCGTCGTATGATGCGCGTCATCGTCAGTCAGGCCGCAGCAGTCCACAAAGTGCGTATTTGTCATGGAAAGTTCCTCCGCCTTACGGTTCATCATCTCCACAAACGCTTCTTCGCTCCCTGCGATATGCTCCGCCATCGCCACCGCCGCATCGTTGCCGCTCGCCACTGCGATACATTTGATAAGCGTATCCACCGTCTGAAGCTCTCCTGTCTCCAAAAAGACCTGAGAACCACCCATAGACTGTGCATGTTCGCTCGTTATCACCTCGTCTGTAAGCTTGATCTGTCCTCTTTCCAACGCTTCAAAGATAAGCAGCAGCGTCATTATCTTCGTGATGCTCGCCGGAGAACAAACACGGTCCGCATCCTTTTCGCAGATAACCTTTCCAGTGCTCGCCTCAAGCAAAACAGCGGACGGCGCCGAAACAGTCACCGCCCCCTCCGCTGCATATGCCGGCCGCACCGTACCGGCCATGCACATAAGAACCATCATCACTGACAAAAGACACGCCAGTGCCCTCTGCCTCAAGGTTTTGCCCATAAAACATTCCCCGTTCCAAGTGAATTCTATAATATTCTTATGTGCGCTCTTCTGTATTATTCCTCTTTATCCGCTCTTTGCTTACTGTGCTACTCCTGCAGAGCCTGCCGTCGCAGCCGCCTGCGCCATTACCTGTGCCACAGTTTCGGGAGGTACAATCTCTCCGGTGGAAGCGTCTATCGTCACTCCAGTCGCAGGATCTGTCACCCACGCCGCAGGATTCAGCACCGGAACTGCTGTTGCCAGGCCGTTCGCGTCAAACGTATACAGCACGCCGTCGACCGTCAGCGTCGTATTTGCCGCCATCGTGCCGTCTGCCTGGAAATAACGCATGCCGGAAGCATCCGTATACCAGCCGTACTGCATCGTCCCGTCTGCGCCGAACAGATAGGTCAAACCGCCCAGATTGACCATACCGGTACTCATCACGCCGGTCGCGTCAAAGAAATATCTCTGCTTGTTCACATCTACGAACTCGTTTGCCGCCATGGAGCCGTCCGTTTTAAAGTAACGGGTTCCCGCCGCCGGGTCGCTGTAAAAGCCGTAGCTCATTGCGCCGTCCGCCCCAAACAGATAAACCTTGCCGTTTAACGGTATCATGCCGCGCTGCATCAGGCCGTTTGGCGCAAAATAGTATTTTTTGCCGCCTATCTCCACCAGATCTGTGAGCATGTGACCGTCACTCGTATCCATATACATCATGTTTACGCCGTCGCCCAGCCAACCTTTCTTATAAAGCGTACCGTCCGAATTCATAAAATACTTTTTACCCGCATCCTCAATAAATCCGAACTGCATCCGGTAATTTTTATAGTAGTAACGGTTACCACCGCGATCCACAAAACCATTTGCCACGATCAGATTGGAATAATCCTTAAACTGATAGTTTAAGTCCACATTGCCCGCGATACCGGGCACAGAGCCCTTGCTCGTAAACTGCCAGAATGCCGGATTCGGATATTCACATATCGTATTGTACTGCGCGATCCATTTATCATAAGGTGTGGCAGCGATTTTTTCTGTCATCCAGTTTTTGCTGGAATATACCATCGGATAATACCCCGCACTCTGAACTGTGCTGCAGAATGCCACTGTCAGGGACGCCAGCTGATCCGGCGTCATATTCTTATGGATAGAATCCTCCAGATCAAACACAACCGGCATGCTTACCGAATAAGGCGCCATCGCCGCAATCGCGAACTGAGCCTCCGTGACAGCCCCCTCTACTGTGGTCGCATAAGAATACACATAGGTTCCCACCTTCATTCCTGCCGCTGTAGCTCCCGCCATATTTGCTGCGTAAAACGGATCAAGACCGCTCTTTGCACTGCCCAGCTTTACAAAAGCAAACGAATATCCCGCATTCTTTACCGCTGACCAGTTTACCGCTCCCTGATACTTTGAAACATCTATCCCCTTTGCAATAGGCGCAGCCGCCTTTACCTCTGCCGGAGATGCCAGAAATGTCCCTGCCGCTACTGCTGCCGCCATCACGATCGCGGCGAGCTTTTTCCCTAATCTTAATTTTTTCATTTTTTCCTCTTATTTGATATCGTAATTTTTGCTGCGTTTTTCTCTTAGAAAAAAAGTCCCCGGGGAAAACCCTCAGGGACTCATTTCTTTAGTTATATTTGCGTTTTCTTGCTGCTTCAGATTTTTTCTTACGCTTTACGCTGGGTTTCTCGTAGTGTTCTCTTTTGCGGATTTCCTGCTGGATACCTGCCTTTGCGCAACTTCTCTTGAAACGACGCAGAGCGCTATCTAAAGTCTCATTTTCTTTAACGATGATATTAGACATATACTCTCACCTGACCTCCCTTCAGTCCCATCGTATTCCGACTGTTCGGGTTAATAATGTGCTGATACGATTACCTCGCATGCACATTCCTAATTATAACAAAAATCCCCGATTCGTCAACACTTTTTTTCCAAAAGTTTAATTTTTTTGCTGCGATTTTTCGCAGTCGGGTATCAAAGCCTTTTATTTGATCTGTCCTTCCAGAACCTTTGCCGCCTCTTCCATCGCCGCACCGATGCCGTCGGGATTTTTACCGCCTGCCTGTGCCATATTGGGGCGTCCGCCGCCGCCTCCACCTACCAGAGCCGCAATGCCTTTGATCAGGTTGCCAGCATGAGCGCCCTGTTTCATCGCTGCATCCGTCGCCATCGCAATCAGATTTACCTTACCGTCCTTTGCGGAAGCCAAAACGACAACACCGTCACCCAGCTTCTCTTTCAGCTGGTCGCCCAGATCGCGCAGGCCATTCATATCTACGTTGTCCACACTCGCTGCCAGAAGCTTCACGCCTTTAACCTCTTTTACCTGGTCCATAACATCGCCAAGCGCCTCTTTTGCCGCCTTGCTCTTTAACGATTCATTTTCTGACTGAAGCGCCTTCATCTCAGCCATCAGATGCTCCAGCTTCTCCTGAAGATTTGCGGGAGTTGTCTTCAGGGTCTTTGCCGCCTCGGACAGTTTCTGCTCCAGATCGTTATAATAATCGAATACACCCTGACCGGTCAGCGCTTCAATTCTGCGCACGCCCGCGGCAACACCGCTCTCCGACAGGATTTTAAATGCCTGAATTTCTCCGGTATTCCCTACATGTGTACCGCCGCAGAACTCCTTGGAGTAATCGCTCACACATACCACACGCACAGTCTCGCCGTATTTTTCACCAAACAAAGCCATCGCGCCCGACTGCTTTGCCTCGTCAATGGTCATCAGCTTCGTCTCTACGCACAGATTTTCCGCAATCTTCTCATTGACCTTTTTCTCAACTTCTGCAAGTTCTTCTGCTGTCATTGCAGAAAAATGGCTGAAGTCAAAACGCAGATGCCCAGCATTGTTCAAAGAACCCTGCTGTTCCACATGGGTGCCCAGCACCTCGCGCAGCGCCTTCTGAAGAAGATGAGTCGCGGTATGATTTTTACATGTCGCCTTACGGTTTTCCTCATTCACGCTCAGAGTTACCGGATCGCCCAGCTTGAACATTCCCTTCGTCACATGACCGACATGACCAACCTTTCCGCCTTTTAATTTGATTGTATCAACAACTTCAAATTCGCCGTTCGCACAGGAAATCACACCCTTGTCGCCTTCTTGTCCGCCCATGGTTGCATAGAAAGGAGTCTCATCTACGATGATTGTTCCGTTTTCGCCATCTGTCAGGGCTTCTACAACCTCCGACTCCGTTGTCAGCGCTGTGATTTTGGAATCATGCTCCAGACGGTCATATCCGACAAATTCGGAAGTGATCGCAGGATCAAGGGATTCATAAACCGTCACATCCGCACCCATGTAGTTTGTCACCTTACGTGCTTTTCTTGCGGTCTCCTTCTGCTTCTGCATCGCTGCGTTAAAGCCGTCCTCATCAACGGAGAACTCCTTCTCTTCCAAAATTTCCTTTGTCAGATCCAGCGGGAATCCGTAAGTATCATACAGACGGAACGCATCCTCACCATCCATGACAGTCCTGCCATCTGCTGCCATCTTTTCTTCCAGCTCGGAAAGGATTGCCAGCCCCTGGTCTATCGTTTTATTGAATTTATTTTCTTCCTGTGTCAGTACATTGAAAATAAAGTCCTTCTTCTCTTCAAGTTCCGGATAGCCGTCCCTGCTGCCTTCTATCACCGCGGAACTCAAGTTTGCAAGGAACTCTCCTTCGATGCCCAGCAGCCTGCCGTGACGTGCGGCACGGCGGATAATACGGCGCAGCACATAACCTCTTCCCTCATTGGAGGGCAGAATACCATCGGAAATCATAAATGTTGCAGAACGGATATGGTCTGTAATGATACGGATTGAAACATCCCATGCATGTTCTTTATGATATTCTTTTCCTGCCAGTTCGCAGACACGGCCGCGCAGCGCACAAATCGTATCCACATCAAAAATGGAATCCACATCCTGAACAATGACAGCCAGACGCTCCAGTCCCATACCGGTATCGATGTTTTTCTGTTCCAGTTCACTGTAATTGCCATGTCCGTCATTATCAAACTGTGTAAATACATTGTTCCACACTTCAATATAGCGGTCACACTCGCATCCTACCGTACAGTCAGGCTTTCCACATCCGTATTTTTCGCCTCTGTCATAATAAATCTCAGAACAGGGACCACAGGGACCTGAACCGTGCTCCCAGAAATTATCTGCCTTGCCGAATTTAAAGATCCGTTCCGGCGCAATACCAATCTCATCTCTCCAGATTGCAAACGCCTCATCATCATTTTCATAAACGGACGGATACAGACGTTCCGGATCAAGACCTACCACCTGTGTCAGAAACTCCCAGCTCCATGCGATTGCTTCATGTTTGAAATAATCCCCAAAAGAAAAGTTTCCCAGCATTTCAAAAAAGGTACCGTGACGTGCTGTCTTTCCGATATTCTCAATATCACCGGTACGGATACATTTCTGACAGGTCGTCACACGTCTTCTGGGCGGGATCTCCTGTCCTGTAAAATAAGGCTTTAACGGTGCCATACCGGAATTGATCAAAAGCAGGCTGTTGTCGTTATGCGGCACCAGAGAAAAGCTTTTCATCGCCAGATGCCCCTTGCTTTCAAAAAATTCAAGAAACATCTTTCTTAACTCATTTACACCATATGCTTTCACGTTGCATATCCTCCTTCATCTTGCGTTTACAGCGTTCTTTCGTCTCCCCAGAAAAACAGTGCCACCGTTCCCGGGCCGGTATGGGAACCGATGACCGTACCTATATCGTTAATCTGTACCTCCCCGTCCAGCTTCGGAAATCTTTCTTTTACCAGACGTGCAACCTCCTCAGCGTCCGCTCTGCAGGCGGACTGGGAAATATAGCATTTCCCCGAATATGCAAGACCGTCCCTCGCATGCTCTTCCATGCGTTTTACAATCTCTCTGATTACCTGTTTTTTCCCCCGGCATTTGCTGCGGGGAATCAGCCTGCCTTCAGAATCCATATTCAGAAGCGGACAGATATTCAGCGCCTTTCCCACAAACCCTGCCGTTCTGGAAATGCGTCCTCCACGGATATAACTTGTTAAATCTGTGGAAAAAAACCAGTGGTGCAGGTACAGCCTGTTTTGTTCTATCCAGTCTGCATTTTCCATAAGCGAAAGTCCTGCCTTCTGATTTTCCACCGCCTGTGTCACCAAAAGTCCATACCCGCTGGAAGCCCCCAGTGAATCGATCACGATCACCTTCCTGTCCGGATACGCTTCCTCCAACTGCTGTTTTGCCACATTTGCCGAATTGATGCTTCCTGAAATCCCGCTCGAAAGCGTCATATGCAGCACATCTCTCCCGGATTTCAGAATGGGCTCAAACAACTCTCTATATTCTTCCGCATTAATCTGAGAAGTAACAGGACAGGCCCCATCCGAAATCTTCTGATAAAACGCCTCAGGCGTTATGGATGTATACAAATCGTCAACAAACTCCTCGCCATCCATCTGATAGTGAAACATCGCGAACGGAATTTTGTTTTCTTCCATAAATTCACGACTCATATCTGCCGTTGAGCAACAGGTAATCACATATTCACTCATTTTTTCTCCTTTTCTGATCCAGATTCCTCTGAATCAGCACCTCAAACTTGTTCTATTATATATAATCCTCTGTTTGCTTACAAGCATATTTTGAAAAAAAGTCCCAAAAAGCGGATTCATCCTGAAATTTTCCGATAAAGCAAAAACTGCCAAAACGGAAAGCCAGCCCCGTTTCGACAGTTTTTATCATAAAAGTATTTTTTTAAGTATCTTTTTTACTGTATTGATTTTTTCTGCTTCTTCTTTTTTCTGACAAGGAATGCGATCACAAATCCGGCAGCGCCGACTACTACAATCACTCCTGCGCCCAAATACCCCGGGAACTCCGGCTCATATTCGGCATATACGGCAAATACTGCTTCCGCCGGAATAATTGCGGTCACATAACTGCCATCCCTGACTGTTTCAATCGTTTTCCACTGCCCGTCACGACACACCATAACCTCTGCACTGTCCGCTCCATCCGGCACTCTGAAATGAACCTTATACTCACTTCTTTTCTCCGGCAGATGATCCATTCCCCATTCATATGCATAATCCGGAGCTTCGCCGTTTCTGGCCGGAGCCTCTGTTGCTTTTGCCAACAGCGCTGAGCTGTCATAAAAATCTCCTTCGACCAGAAAATCTGCTTTCCCTGCATCCTTTGCCAGATAAGCAAGACTTTTTGTCCATCTCTTATTTTCCGCTGTTATTGTCAGATTGGCATTCACATGAGTCACCGGAAAAACCTGATCCCATTTCAGATAGCTGTCTTCATCCGGTTCTGCCTCCGGCGCATCCTCCAACACAACTGTCCCTCCATAGGGAACCTGCATTGTTTTTAATACCTCGTCATCTTTTTCAAACGTTACCGTTACCTGATGAAACCCTTCCGGTGCATATTCCTTCTGTATGATTTCCTCATAACTGCAGCTCTCTGCCTTCCCGGTATAATTGACCTGATCTACACCGCCCCACGGATTGGTTACAAAATAATTATCTGACAGCGCACCTTCCTCTGCGATCGTCCCGGCAATATTTCCAATCATTTCTTCCGCATCGCCCGAGATTGTTACCATCGCCAGACACCTGCTGATATCATATCCCTCTCCTGCAATGCCTCCCATCCTGCTGCCGCCTTCGAGATTACACAATACACTGCTTTTATCAATCCTGCTGTCCGAATATCCTGCAATGCCTCCCAGACAGTTTCCATTTTCCAGTTTTATGGTACCGTAGTTTTCACAACCGGAGATCAGTCCAAGATTTTCACTTCCTGCCATGCCGCCGCAGTTGTTTTTCTTACCAATGATCGTCCCATAATTTTTACAGGAAATAAGCACCGCATTGGTAGTTGCCCGGACCTCCACATCCGTCAGCCCCGAAAAGTTCATATCCAGTTCCGGGTCGATATCGTATTCCACATTCATCGTACCGGCAATACCGCCTGCATTGATGTCTCCCTCTACCTTTCCATGATTTTCACATCCTGAGATTACACCGTGTGTCCGTTTTACCATCTCCTCCGAAGAAATATCCTGGACCGTTCCTCCGCCGCCAAACAAAGCATCCATATCATCTGCAATAATATCCGTAATCCTGGAAGATGCATTCAGTATCCGCTCCAGATCATTGCTGACCGACTGGATTCCATTGTTGATCGTATCTGTCATACTATCGATTGTATCGCCGGAATTTTTACTCTGTTCGTTTAACTCACCCGAAATATTACTCATCGCATCTGTCACGGAATCGCCTGTTCCGGAAAGAGAGCTCTGCATATTTTTAATATTATCCGTAGCGGTATTTACCGCATTTTTCATATCATCGATATTTTCGTCTATTTTCCCGTCCTTTTCAAAACGGATCGGATCATTGTGAATAATATCGTGAATCTGGTCCTTTTTATTCTCCAGCTCCTCCTCCAGCGATTCCTTTCCGCTTTCTATTTCGCTTTCGATTTCATCCTTTCCCGGAAAATCAATTCCCGAAAGCTTCGCCTCTGATGCAAGCGTTTCATCCTCCCTTGCAAAATAAGCTCCCTCAGGCTCTGCCGGCTGCTCTATATTTTCCTGCCCAGGATTGGAAGAATCTGTCCCGCCGCCTCCGGTCTCCGCTTCCAAACCGCTGTCTGTCTGCGAAGATTCCTGCGGATCCGGCGATTGTGTCTCGGACGGCTTTGTACTGCCGTCTCCCTCCGTTCCATCGGGTTCTTCCGTTCCGGTAGAACCTTCTGTCTGAGATGCTTCTTCCGTCTGGGTCGATTCTTCCGTTTCAGAGGTTTCTGTTGTTTCCTCTGTCTCCTCTGTGCTCTCCGTTTCAGTCTCCTCTGGTTTTGGAGGTTTTGAAGGTTTCAGCGCATCCACAATTCCTTCTATTTTTCCGCCAACCTTATCTGCCGCACTTTCCATATTATGCTTCAGATTTTCCAGCAGTCTTGAAATCGTATCATCTCCCAGATCGCCAAGATTCCTGAGAGCCTCACTCAGACTATCCATATACGAGGTCATTGCAGTATTATTTCCGGACACCGCATCCCGCATCGCTTTGATTTCTCTGTCCAATGTGTCAACGACATCCTCATACTGCCCCTGAAGCATCTGTACATAATCCTTGGTATCATCAGATACCGAACTTAATGCGTCCGACATCTGACGCATCAGATGATTGATCGTCGCAAAATCTTCCCTTACTTTTTCCAGATGTTCCGAAAGATATTCCGACTCCCGATAGGGTTCCGCCTGCCCCGCAATCCCCCCAACATCCTTACGTCCAAGCACCTGTCCTTTATTGACGCAATTTATGATCGTCCCGCTCTGCCGTCCTGCAATGCCCCCGGCATTATAGCCCACATGAGGATAACCGATCTTTCCTTCATTCACACATTCTGAGATTGTCCCGTAAGAACGCCCTGCAATTCCTCCCAGATTATTACGGGTGACAACATTCTGTGTTACATTCAGCGTTCCCAGATCAATCCCGTTTAAATCCAGCGTCATCTTCAGATCCTCATCATTAATGGCGCTTTTATTGGTACACTTCTGAATGATTCCTCTGTTGAGTCCGCAAATTCCGCCTGTCTCATTGGTAGCTCTTATGCTCCCTGAAGAGACACATGACATCAGGATTCCATCCTCTTTATTGAGTCCGCAGATTCCGCCCGAAGACTCTCCCGCAGATACCGTCCCTTCAAAACTGCAGTTTTCCACAATCCCGTGATTGATTCCGACTATACCGCCCGCGTTTTTCCCGCTTCCTGTCAGTTCTACCTTTCCGGAAACTTTCAGATCTTTGATTTTCCCCGCCTTTCCCACATACCGGAATAGCCCGTAATCAGAACCTTCCCTGATCATCAAAAGCCCTGAGATCACATGTCCGTTTCCCTCAAGTGTTCCCTGAAAATACGGAATTCCCTGAAAAGATGTTCCGGACAGATCAATATCATTTTCCAGAGAAAACACCTTTCCATAGCTGTAAAAATCATCCCGACAGTTTTTTGCAAATTTCAGGAACTCCTCTCTTGTTGAAATCACAACCTTCTCGGCAGCCGCCTCCTTATCCTGCAGGTTTTCTTCCGCCGCCTGCCGTCCTTCTGCATATGCCACCATTCCGGGACCGGTCAGCGAAGCTGCCGTCAGGGCTGCTGCCGTCAAAAGCGCCAGACCTTTTTTCCAGCTTTTATTTTTCTTCATTCCCGTTTCCCTCCTGTCCTGCATCCGCTTCTTTATCCGGATCAACGGTCAGCTCCGTCTGTTTTGTACCCAGCAGCTTTGTATCAAAAGATGCCTGCATGGAACCATTAAAACTTCCCTTGATATCCGCATCGATCTCACCCTGTACATAACCTTTCACATGACCGTTGACCGTCATTTTCCCTGACACATCTCTGCGTGTTGCCTGCGGCAGATTGATCGTCAGCGCTGTTTTTTCAATGATCAGATCTCCCAGAAGCAATATCTGAGGCAATACGAATAAAACAAGACCGATAGAGATCAGCGTTCCTCGTCCAAGAGCTGTACCAATAGATGCTACAGTCGCATCCGACGCGATCTGTCCGATCAAAAATCCTGCTCCTGTCAGAATTGTTCCGGATGTAAAGATTGTCGGAAATGCCTGATTGATTGTTTCAATGATCGCCTCTTTGATCGGCATCTGTTTTTTCAACGCCATATACCGGCTTGAGATTACGATTGCATAGTCTATTGTAGCACCCATCTGAATCGCAGAAACGATCAGATAAGCAATAAAGAAGATTCCGCTTCCTGTAATGGCAGGCACCGAAAAGTTAATCCAGATACTGCCCTGAATCGTTAAAACAAGAAGTACCGGAAGCCCCGCCGACTGGAACGTAAACAACAGGATGATCATGACAAACAGTGCTGAAAGTACACTGATAATAATATTGTCTGTTGCAAAGGATGTCATCTGATCATGATTGCTTGTAGAATCCCCTACAAGAATAACTTCATCACCATAGTAAGCCGCACATATACTGCGGATTTCATCCATGGCAGCATATGTTTTTTCTCCTTCTGTAGGCAGATTGATCGTCAATACCAGACGGGAGTAATCTTCTCCCTGCAGCTGAAGCTGCGCATCATGAAGCGTATCATAAAGATCGTTCAGATTTTTATCCATCTCCGCATCCAGCGTAACATATCCTTCCTCATACTGTTCATGCAGAAACAGGAACATATCGATCAACGGCACGCTGTATTCATCAATCCCGGTAAAAATCGGTCCATTCTGTCCCTGGTCATACGCATATGCCATATACAGCAGCCGCACAATTTCAACATCCAGATCTGTCAGTTCGGAAAATGCCCTGGGCGCCAGTTTATCCGTCAGCACATGATCCTCGTCAATCTCCACATTGGCAAGCCCCAGTACCGTATTGACATAATCCAGCTGATCCAGCTCTTTTAAAACCTTCTTCTCCGATTCATAATCTCCCTTTGGCACAAGAACTGCCATTTGATTGGAAACGCCAAACTCTTCTTCGATCCTGCGTTTTGCCAGACGGCTTTCATTTTCATGCGCGCTTGGAACAGAATTAACATCATACAGATAAGTGCAATGATTTGAAGTCCAGGCCGCCAGACATACAATTACAACAAACACCGGAGGAATGATAAATCTGGTCAGATTTGCCCACTTTCCCGCAAAGGAAATATTGGGAACAAAGCTTTTATGATGACTGCCATCAATTCCTTTAGCAAAAATCATTAAAATTGCCGGCATCAGGAAAAATACCGAAATCAGGCTGAAAATGATTGCCTTGACAAGCACGATACCCATGTCATATCCCAACCGGAAATGCATGAACATCATAGCCACCATTCCGGAAATCGTTGTCAGTGAAGAAGCACTGATTTCCGGTATTGCCTTTGACAGCGCAACCTTTACTGCCGACTCTGCGTCCATTGTTTCATGCTCTTCCATAAAACGGTCACAAAAAATAATGGCATAATCAATCGCCAGCGCCAGCTGAAGTACAACGGCAATAGAATCTGTGACGCTGGAAATTGTACCCAGCCAGAAATTGGTTCCCTTGTTTAAAAGAGCCGCCACCCCGAATGTGATCAGGAGCACCGGAATCTCCATATATGCTTTTGTTGATAAGAGCAATACTCCCACAATGATGATGACTGCCAGTACCAGAATCAGATTCATATCCTTACTGAGCGCATCCATCTGCTCCTGCTCCGATCCTACCGGAGAGGAAACATATGTATCATAACCCGCCAAAAGCTCCGTAACTTCTTTTTTGGCATTTTTACTGATCTCATCATCTTCCGTTCCGTCAAATGTCACTTCAAAGAGCGCATTAGTCCCTCTGTAATGATCTTCTGAATTATCAAAGGCTACCTCTTTAACACCTTTCACCTGCTCCAGATTGGTCACCAGAGCATCTGCATCCGACCATGTAATATTTGACACCATGATCCGGGCACTTCCATAGGTGACAAACTGCTCATCCATCAGAGTAAGACCGATCCGCGTCTCACTGTCTGCCGGAAGGTACTTTGTTATATCCTGATTTACTGTTGTTTTGTTCATACAAAATGCGCAGTAGACACAGGCGATCGCAAACAAAACCAGAAAAGCTTTCCGCTTATTGACAATAAAATTTGCCAGAGTAAGCCAGAAATTTCCTTTTTCTTTCTTCTCTTCCATCGGATACACTCCTTTACTGAAAATTTTTCTGGAATATAATTATAGAAGCCACTCATTTCAACTACAATACCCAAAATTCCAACTTTGTCCCGAAAAGCATGCTCTTTGACGCAGGTATGCGCCAGACGCGTTTGCCGTCAGGCAATACCAGCCTTTCGCGCAAATGCACATAATCGTATCTTTTTTGTCCGACAGAAAAATTTCTTTCCTGTCGGACGAAAAAGAGTCATTCCGGCATATTGCCGGAATGACCCCCTCTTCAAAAACCATATGTAATCTCTACATTCCGACCCTCTCCGGCAGCACGCTTTGCAGCCAGACATGCCGCTGCGCTGGCAAGTCCCTGTTCCAGATCTGACGCGCTTTTCTTTCCTCCAAGCACTGCCATAAATTCCTTTGCCAGTTCCTCATCTCCTCCAAAATGCACAAGTCCCTCCGGATAACGGAACTGATGAACCGCAGTATGCTTTCCGTTGTAATAATCCACGCGCAGCTGCCCTGTATAAAAATCAAACTCTGCGCTGGCTTTTGTCCCGATAAAACGGGCGCCCCGTCTGCCGGCTTCATTTTTCACAAGAAATACCTGATGATAAGAAATGATCGTACCATCTTCACAGGAAAATAAAGCCGCTCCCACGTCCTCATTTCCGGTATCTTCTGCAAAGCAGCAATATTCCCCGCTGGGCTCTTCTTTCAGATAATGCTCTGCTACAAAACTGCTTTCCGGACAGGTATGATATTCCGGACATTCTACACACCTTAATCCTGCCGGTTTTTCTCCTTTAAAATGCATCTTTGCCGTTTTAGCCGACACACTGACCGGACGTTTTCCAAGAATATAGGTAATATAGTCGATATCATGGGTTGACTTCTGCAAAAAGAGCCCTCCTGTGATTGTACTGTCCCGATACCAGCTATGATAATACACATTTCCATAAGGAACATTGTTGATTGCCTGAACCGTTACCACATCCCCCAGTTCGCCCGCATCCACAAGCCTTTTCATTTCCTGCACAATGCATGTAAAACGTAGCGGAAAAGAAACCACCACATTGCTGCGCCGTCCTTCCGACGCACACACCAGCTCATCATATTGCGTTCTGTCTATACATACCGGTTTTTCCAAAAATAACGGCAACCCCTTTTCAAAGACCATTTTCGCATATTGCGTATGCAGGTTGCAGCGTGTTCCGATCATAACGCCGTCCAGCTTTTCTGATTCCAGCATTTCCTCTGCCGTTTCATAATAACGCGTCCCTTGAAAATACGGGTCATCCTCAAGCGTCTTTTGCAGTTTTCGGCAGCAGGGATCCGCTATCGCTGCGACCTCCATTTCCGCACCAATCCCAGAAAATGCCTTCATCATTGTCCTGCTTCGCAGTCCATAACCGATAAAACCTATCTTTTTCATCATAAGTACCCTCTTTTCTGACAGAATCATCCTGTATCCCCATCATATAACACCTATTCTCCTTCGTCAAACAAAAACCCGAAAGTGAGGAAAAACCGCCGTAATTGACAAAAAAAAAGCCTGTTTTTCTGCTCCGTTTACGATATGATAAGAAGGAAGGGAAAATACCTGTTATTTGTACATTTCCCCGGATATTTTGTTTCAGGAAAGGAAGACTTTTCCCATGAAAATCACATTAACCAACAGCGCTCTGACCTTTGAGCCGGGCGTCCTGCTTCTTTCATCCGTTTCCGACATCAAACCCGTCGCTGACGGAATTCCCGTATCCTGGCAGCCGCTGGATCATCTTGAAGTATGCTGGGATGGTTCCTGCGCATCGCTTGGCGGCAGCAATACCGTACAGTTTTTCCGAGGACTCGGTTTGCTGAAAGAACATCTGACAAAAAAAACAGAGCCGTTCTGTATTCGTGAAGATCCTGTTTTCACCGCTCTCGGCGCCAGCTTTGATCTGTCGCGCAACGCGCTCATGACACCGGACGCCATGGAGCGTATGCTCTGCCGCATGGCACTCATGGGCTATAATGAGGCCTATCTTTATACCGAAGAAACATATGAACTGCCTGATTATCCATTTTTCGGCTATATGCGCGGAAGATATACTGCAGAAGACATCCGTTCTCTGGATCAAAAAGCCGCGCTTCTTGGCATTGAACTGATTCCCTGCATCCAGACCCTCGGGCATCTGGAACGCTTTCTGCACTGGGAAAGCAGCGCACCTTTCAGGGACACACCGGATGTCCTTCTGGCAGACGAAACCGGCGTTTATGACCTGATCGAAGCGATGTTCCGCCAGTGCCGCAGCTGCTATCATACCCACAAAATCCATATCGGCATGGATGAAGCAATGAACCTTGGTCTGGGTGAATACCTGAAAAAGCATGGCTTTCAAAACAGTTTTTCCATCATGCTTCGTCACGTCAGCCGCGTCCGTGATCTGGCTCACAAATATCAGTTTCATCCGATGATGTGGAGCGATATGTATTTCCGCTGTGCCAGCCCGGGTCACAACTATTACGAAGACGAAATTGAAATTCCCGAATGGGTGACCGATTCCGCTCCCGAAGATGTGGAACTGGTTTACTGGGACTATTATCACCCGGAGCAATCTTTTTATGACCGGTATATCCGGCTGCATCAGAAATTTAAATCCCCTCTTCGCTTTGCAGGAGGTATGTGGACCTGGCTGGGGCCTGCAATTGATTATGATGTCTTTTTCCGCAATTCCTATCCTGCCCTTCTTTCCTGTGTAAAACACGGCATCCGGAATGTCATGCTTACAAGCTGGGGCGATGACGGCGGCGAAACAAGCCCTCAGGCAATGCTTCTCGGACTTCAGGCCTATGCGGAATTTGATTATAGGCAGATATTTGATAAAGAACAGATTGCTCCCCGGCTTTTTGCCTGCACAGGAGCCGATGCGGATGCGCTCAGTATGATCAGCCGCTTTAATAAAACAGATTACCTGTCTGAAGACAGCGATCTTCCAAATGGCGCCAAATTCCTGCTCTATCAGGACCCTCTCTGTGGAATTTATGACGCGGACGTTGACGGCATGGGATTTTCTTCCCAATATGCTTCTCTGGAAAACTGTTTTGAGAACTATGCGCAGCGGAACGATCAATGGCAGACTCTTTACCGGTTTTATTCTCTTCTCGCCCGGGTATTGAAAAACAAGGCGGAGCTGGGATGCGATCTGCAGCGTGCATATCGCGCTAAAGATATAGAAACGCTCCGCGCACTTACCCTGCAGGCACGCACCGCTTCCAAAGATTGTACCGCGCTTCTGGAACAATGGCGTAAGCTATGGCTTTCTGAATGCAGACCTTTTGGATTCGAAGTGTTGGAAATCCGTCTTGCCGGCGTTTCTTCCCGTTTGAATACTGCCGCAGAACGCGTAGAACAATATTGCGATCACCGGATTTCTTCTCTGGAGGAACTGGAAATCCAACGGCTTCCTCTTTTAAGAAATCCGGGCACCTCTCAGATGCATGGCGTTTACTTCTGGCGCGACATTGTAAGCGCTGCAAAACCCTGGTAAAAAGGAAAGGAGATCAATATTTATGGAATCTAATAAAATCAAGCTTGTAATTGCGGGTCTCGGCGGCCGGGGACATGATATCTATGGAAATTATGCAATTGAACATCCGGACGAAGTAGAAATCGTTGCTATCGCAGACCCCAGACCGGACCGTCTGGAGCTGGCGCAGCGCGAATGGAACATTCCTTCAGAATGCTGCTTTACTACTGCCGAAGAGCTGTTTGCACGGCCCCAGCTGGCCGATGCCGCAGTGATCGCCACGCAGGACCGTCAGCACGTTGCACACTCCGAGGCTGCGTTAAAAGCCGGCTATCACCTTCTTTTAGAAAAGCCGGTCGCCGTTGATATTGAAGGCTGCTTAAAAGTCCTGGAAATGGCACGCACCTATAAACGCCATGTGGTTGTATGTCATGTCCTGCGCTACACGCCTTTTTATAATACGATCAAACAAATGATTGAAGACGGCAGGATCGGAGACGTCGTAACGATCCAGGCAATGGAACAGGTTGGTTACTGGCATCATGCACACAGCTATGTACGCGGAAACTGGCGTCGTTCCGATGAATCCAGCCCCATGATTCTTGCCAAATGCTGCCACGACATGGATATTTTAATCTGGCTGACCGGAAAACGTGCACGCTTTGTCAGCTCCTACGGAAATAACTACCTGTTCCGCAAAGAAAATGCTCCCAAAGACGCTGCCCTGCGCTGCCTTGACTGCCCTGTCCGTTCCGATTGCCCTTATGATGCCGTTCGCTATTATCTGGATGGAGAACGGACAAGCGTCCGTGCCGGGAGAGTACATTGGCCAATCAATGTCCTGGACCCTGATCCTACTCCCGAATCCATTGAACAGGCGCTGCGCACAGGTCCCTATGGAAGATGTGTCTATCACTGCGACAATGATGTAGTTGACCATCAGGTCGTCAATATCGAGCTGGATGACGGCGTTACTGTCAATTTCACAATGTCTGCCTTCACTGAACGGTGCTACCGCACCATCAAAGTCATGGGAACCCATGGCTGTATCGAAGGTAATATGGATCTGTCACACCTGATCTGGCATGACTTTTTCGGTCACACAGAGGAAATTGACCTGAATGTTACCGATGGCTCCATGGCCGGACATGGCGGCGGCGATGCAATTATGGTAAAACAGTTTATCGAACTGCTTGCCAGCAAAAAAGATGACGAAATGCTCTCCTCTATCGAGCACTCCATCGAAAGCCACCTTGTCGCCCTGTTAGCAGAACAATCCCGCCTGGAACACGGGAAAAGCATTCCTGTAAATTTATAAAACAAAAAGGACGGATAAGATTCCAAACCGGTTTCTTATCCGTCCTTCTTATTTTCTGTTGCTCTCAAGCCGATCCTGACAGCTTTGCTGATATTCCCGCAGCGTTCGTCCCGTTTCCCTTTTATAAAATTTGGAAAAATAGTGGATGGAGCTAAAATGAAACAGATCCGCCAGCTCAGTAAAATTCTGTTCCATCTGCTGGATATGATATTCGATACGCATGACAACACGCTTTCTGTAATATTGCATTACGCTGTATCCTGTCACCTCACGAAACATCTTTTTCAGCTGAGTCTCACTCATATTAAAGTGCCCGGAAACATCCGGAAAACTGATATTATTATAAAGATTCTGATCCAGAAACAGGATAATTTCCCTGACGATACGATATTGTGTCCCCAGCGACTGCAACGGCAGCGCCTGTACCTGTGAAGGGCACTCGCGCTGCTTTCTATACAAAGAGATGAGAAGCTGTTCCAGCAGATTTCCAATCATCTGCTTTGCCCCCGGCGTAAATTCCTGCGCCGAGGGCTCCTCCTTTTTGTAAATCATATTCTGTCCGAAATCTTTCTCATAAACCAGTCTGGCTTCATCGACAATTTCTTTAAAAATCCGTCTTTCCTGCATACTCAGAGTAAAAATATGGTCTCTGAACTGCTCCAAAAGATCAAGCTTACCATGAAAGGAAATGACAATGATATCACAGTCTTCATCTTCTTCTCCGGTCATGACTCCGGTCCGAAAGTTATGAAACACCTTGGGATGATGAAAAATCATCTGTCCTTTCTCAAGCGTATATGGCTCAGGACCGTTCAGTCCGCTCGCCCTTCCGTCATCCACATAAATGATTTCCCAGAAGTCATGGCTTTCTCCGGCAAACCGATATCCGCTTTTATGGTGAAAATAATATATTGTGTAGAGCTCCGTCACACGCAGAATAGGCTCTACCGGAATTGCCTGAAACATATCAAACTCAACCTTTCACTGCTCCGGCAGTAGCACCGGACATAATCTGTTTGGATAAAAGGATATAAATGATCACCGTTGGAATAAATACGATCACGACGCCTGCAAACAATCCCTGATAATTTCCTGTCGTCTGCATACTTGTCACGAGCGTCTGCAGCGCCACCGCAAGTGTCCGGTTTGCCTGTTTTCCGGAAAATACAAGTGCCCAGATATATTCATTCCAGTAACCGATAAAGTTAAAAATGGTGATGGTAACAATACCCGGCTTTGCCAAAGGTAAAATCAAGCGGTAAAACGCGGAAATATGACTGCAGCCATCAATCAGACCTGATTCAAATACCGTCATGGGAACCGTAGCAAAAAATCCCATTAGGTAAACGGTTGTTGCCGCAATTCCCGTACACAGATAAACAATGATCAACGTTCCACGGAAATTATGCAGATTCAGCTTCACCATCATCATATACAGCGGTGCCAGAATCATCACGCCAGGAAGTCCCAATGAAACAGAGAACAGAGTCTGAAACGCTTTTCTTCCGCGAAAGACGAATTTGCTCATAACAAATGCAGCCGGAGCACAGAAAAAGATCAATCCTGCACATGCGCACACGGTATATAAAACGCTGTTAAAGAAATAATCCATGATGTGATAGCGTTCTGTAACGATTTCATAACCTTTGAAGCTTAATCCGCCGGAAAGCAATTTGTTCTGAAAAATATCCTTCGTCTGCGTAAAAGACGCCGCGATGACCCAGCCGATGATCGCCACAGTAAAAGCGCACCAACACAGAATCATGATTTTTCCCAGCAGATGAAAGCCTTTACTGCCTTTACCGCTCACTCTTTTTGCGGGTTCCGTTTTTCTAACCCATCTGCGCTCTCTCCTTGTTTTCATCACGCATCCTCCTACATCTCATATCGTTCTTTCGGGAAAATCAGGTTGATCAGAGCCATTGCGATCACCGTTACAATACAAAGAACCACGCCAATCGCCGCACCCATTCCCACATTTGTGCTTCCCGCAACTGCGTTCGCACTGATCGAAGTTCCAAAAATCTGATCATACATATAACTTGCAGGCGTTATCGTTGTCGGATCGGAAGGCACTACACTGAATACTCTGGACCAAAGGAAAAATCCGATACATCCAATTGTCCAAAATGTAAACTGCGTTTTGATATTGTCCGCGATCAGAGGAAGGGTAATTTTCCAAAAAGCATTTCCGTCCGTTGCCCCGTCAATAAAAGCCGCCTCATACAGCTCTTCCGGAACCTTTTTCATCGCAGCCATATAAACCAGCAGGTTACCGCCGATACTGCAGAAAATATAGGCGATCAGCATTGACCAGAAGGCATATTTGGTACTCGTCCACGGAATATTCGCCAGTGTATCCAGACCAAGCGCCTCAAAAATGGTTTTTAAAAGACCATAACGATTGTTATATGCATACTGCGTCCATACCGTGATCATTGCAACCGGGGTAATAACCGTAGGCAGATAAATCAGATTCCTCCAGAAATTTCCCATGAACATTCCCTTGTGAAGCACCCATGCAAAAAACAAAGAAATCAGAAATACAAAGGCTCCGCCAACCAGAAAAATCAAAAGCATATTCCGAAAAGACACCATAAACAGCTGACGGCTGAATAAATCCTTATAATTATACAAACCTACAAAATCCCATGTGTCACGTGACGCACTGATATCCGATACTTTAAAAAACGACATCTGAACTGTCCGGCATACCGGGTACAGATATGCCACCAAAAAAGCGATCACCACCGGGGACAAAAAAGCAAAATACATTTTCCGGAGTCCTTTTTTCACGTTATTACCTCCTGTAAAACAGCGGATGCCGCCCCGAAGCTAAAGCCTGGGAGCGGCATCCGCCTGAGTTATCTTTCCGGGTTATTCTCAATTGATGTTAATACTTGGAAGCCTCACTCTTGATCACAGCTACAGCCTTTTCCGCAGTAGTCTGCCCGGTCAGAACCTTATTCATTTCCATCGTAAATACCGCACTTACAAATTCGCTGGACAGATTGCAGTTTAAGCTGGAAACCTTATTTGCAGCAGCAATGACATCCGTACACTCAGCACGTGCGCCAGGCCACTCAGAACCTATTGTTGCCGGAGCGCCACCCTGCTCTGCCAGATAGTCCTGCACATCTTTGGAAACCACATAACGGAGAAATTCCTTTGCAGCAGCCGCATTTTCAGAGCCGCTGTAAACAGCCATCGGAATACCGCCTACCGATACATAACCGGCATCTTCAACACCGCCTTCTACTTCCGGAAATCCGAAAAATCCCCAAGGGAAATCTTCGCCTGCCGTATCCGCTACTTCAGAGGGCATCCAGCTTGCATTCAGGTACATAGCCGCCTCACCCAGTGCAAACTCCTGCTGCCCTGCCGGATATTTATTGGTAGCTGTCTGAGGAGACATATAAGGTGCCAGCTGCTCCATTGCCTCAAACGCCTGCTTTACCTGTTCAGACTGCCATCCTTCGTCAGCCGCATCCGCGCTCATTGCCGCAATCGCATCGCTTCCTGCCAGACGTGCCAGATAGTTGTTCGGGATCAGCGTCATATATGCATCATCGCAGGTAACTGCCGGAATACCGGCCTCATCCAGCTTTTTACATACATCAACAAATTCTGTCCATGTCTTAGGAGTTTCTGTTATCCCGGCCTGTGCAAACAAATCTTTATTATAGAAAAATCCTACAACCCAGGGGAACATCTGCACACCATAATATTTGCCGGACTCCAGCCCTGCCTTCTGCTGTCCCTGCTCATTTGCAATATTCAGCACCGGAAGAATACTTTCGGCAACTGTTTTGTCCTCCTGTCCAAGCGCTGGTTCATTCATCATATCTGTAATATCCAAATAACGATCCGTGCTCTTATCATAGGAGAAATTGTCCAGAATATCGATCTGTTCGCCGCCCTCCAGCGCAGGTCCCACTACATCCTGGTTGGAACGGCCAATCCACTGGATCTCAACTTCACAGTCCGGATAATCTTCCGTAAACATATCCGCTGCCATCTGAATGGCTGCCGCTTCCGGCTCGCCTTCATTATACATAGACCAGTAAACAACTTTCCCGGACAGCTCTTTCTTTGCCGTCTCCTCCTGTACCTCTGTTCCCTCCTCAGAGCCCTTTGTTTCTTCAACTGCGGCCGTTTCCCCCGAAGCTGCCGTTTCGCTTCCCGCTCCGCCGCAGCCTGCCAGTGCAGTCAGTGTCATAGACATCACAAGCGCCAGTGCCAGTTTTCTCTTCATATCCGTACCTCCATATTCAAAAAGGACATTGCCTTTTTCTGATGTACTAAAGTATATCAGCAACGCCCCGGAAAGTATTTGTCTTTTTCGACGCATGTTTTGCCGTTTTATCTAAAGTTTTATCCAACAACTGCCCGCCTGACTGCCTGTTTTTATCAAAATTACCCAAATTACTCCTGTCGTTTTTCTCTTTCATTCAATTCCCGGTTTATCCGGTAAAGCGCCTGAATCTCCGTTTCATCCAGCCTTCCCCATTCATCTGCAAACGTTTTTCTGCATTCCAGCGTCATATCTACCCCGCACAGCCGGAGATGATATTTCGCATTGCGGGGATACTGCCTGCGCTCCGCCCACGAGCACACTGTTGCAAATGCCTGGACTGCATCCGCCTGTGCCTCATCCTTATTTCTCACCAGCCAGTGATACAGCCCGGGATGATAATTTGCCATCACGCCGCAGTAACCTGCCGCACCATCTTTCAGACTCTGGAGAAGCGTTGCCGTATTCGCGTTAAAAAGCTGAAAATCCGTCCCCGCTATCGCTTCCAGCTTTTTTCGGATCTGCCCTTCATCGCAGCAGGTATCTTTCAAAAATCCTATTCTGCCCGTAGATGCACAAAACTGTAAAAGCTCCGGCGTCAACAGCCTTTTGTAAGGATACGGACACTCATACAG